>LFCJ01000173.1_pt1 | contig 36600 bp, 56 predicted proteins | sample 643141 | NCBI WGS metagenome assembly LFCJ01 (sample SAMN03766243, study PRJNA286221) | soda lake metagenome | biome: soda lake; feature: Kulunda steppe; material: water; isolation source: sample B1-Br-g2 brine of Lake Bitter-1 | place: Russia: Kulunda steppe | collected 2010-07
GATGTTGGAGATGTCGGATGGGACTAAATCCATTGAGTAGCTTAAATACAGCATTATTGGACTAAGCCTTCATACCGAATATCACTTCGTGAGCTTTATATGATAGTGTGGAGAGATTTGAGATAACAACGAATTCAGAATCCCTTGGAGAAAGATACAATGAATACCACAAAAGCGAAAAATAGGCTATCACAGGAAATAGAAAATTCGTATAGCCTACATTACTCCGATGACCAGGCTGTAGCGGATGGGGACCATGTGATTGTTTACGGTGAACGGTTTGACCGTGGAAAAACCGTTGACTGGCGGATTAAACAACTGAAACGCGCTGATGAAGGGTTGGAAATAGGCGTCGACGTAGGTGTGCGGAAAGGTAGTCATCAATTGGTTCTCGAAGGCGTGGTTCATTGTGACGAGAAATCCCGAGGGTACGACTTTACAGATGTGTCTGTTGTTGATTTCTCAGCTATTGATAAATGCAAAGACGAAATCAAAAGAAAATTGGTTCAGCTCTGGCAGATTGGATGGCCATCTAAATTCATCTCTAACTCGCGACGGGTTGTAGATATTAACGAAAATGCTACTGACAGTATCAACCCAATTTCTATAGATGATTTTAAAGTCACAACAATTCGTGGGCGTGGAAAGAGTATGCATCTCGGATGGGCTGAGATGGGTCGTGATTATGCATTCAAACTGGGCGTCAATTGGAAAACGTGGCACGAATATATGGACGCAACAAGTAGACTCAAAGTACTAACTCATGAGTTGATTCACTGTTACCACCTTCATCACAAAGAGAGCTTCTACCGAGAACACGCCAGATTCGTTGCGAAATTAACAGAAACAGATGCTCGGAAGGAACGCGTCGAATCGCTATTTGAGGAGTCCGTTCAATGGAATAAGCTCAAAGCCATGGTGCTTCACGGAGTTCACGACCAACCTAAAGAAATCAACGTTGGAGGCCATCCACACCGACGTGCCGCCTGCAATGCGCTGGTCAAGGAGCTTGAGCCAATTCTGGATTATCGATACGAGGTTGGACATGCACTTCATCTCTATCCGCCTGCAGATAATATTAGACCCCGATGGTTACATGAGTACGAGCACGATGACCCAGACAAGGAGTTTCCATCCCTAGAAAAGCTTCGACCTGATGAAGTTGAAGACAAAACTCTGAGCGAACTGTCGCTAAATAAAGAGTATAGCGATGAACAATTGTACGAGTATCTTCAATCTCTCCGTGAAGAAGATGACCGTGGATTGGTTAAATTCGTATACGGGGTGAAGGACGTTCCTGTCGTCGAAGAAGATACGGTTATTAAAAACGGTGAGATGGTTGCAATGCTGCTACGAATGAGCCGAGCGAGGAAAGATGCAATAAGTGAAGACCGAAATATTCCGACTCTGCCGAATAAGTGTACTAAAACTCTGCAGTGACCTAGTTATATTGGTTATTCCGACGCGCTATTCATCCAGTGTGAAATTTGGCTTGAAAGATTATCTTCTCCTCTAACTTTATCTCCCTCATCTTCTAATTCTAGACTTGACCAGTGCGATATAATCTTTGCAAGCATCATCACGGCGTCCTTATGTTGTTATTTGCCTTGATGAATCGAAGTTGGACTTATATCAGCACGTTTGTATTCTGTTAATAATTCAGAGGGGAAGTCTTCTGTATCGTGTAGATGACGAGCAATTTCATTCAATAGCGCGTGCGTGTGGATGTGTTCCTGTTTTTTCATGTTTTCGTAGAGACTGTCCGTATCAACCGTAGGTAGGTTTCTTGATTTAAAAGTCTGTTTATCAGTTGCGAGCGCAAAATATATGAAAATAAAGCCTAGTGTTATTCTGGTGATGTTTATACTTCCTAAATGGGAAGTTTTATCTATGGACTTCTCATATAGGAAGTTGCAATGGGCACAGAACCCCAGACCGTTGACGATAGCAAGGTGAACCAGCTCGCAAATGCCCTCGAAGAGCTTTCAGAGCTCCGTGACGCGCCGCCACTTGATGAATCTGATGTCCAGTTTGGTGATGAGGATGAGCTACGTATTGAGGCTCGTGGCGAACCTGATGGAAGCCTCAATACAGAGTACCGAGACAGTGATATTGAGAGACTACGTGGAACGGCATTCTACGAGCATATCCAGCGAATCGTACGCTGGAGTTATCAAGCGGGTGCGGAGCATGTAGTAGTAGATGGGTCATTTATTGCCGATGACTCGCCTGAATACCACGCAGTTTCGATTAAGGTCTTCCCGTTTGAGCACTTTCGGCTAGGTCCATACGACCTTAGGTTCCGTTACACGGGGGCTGGAACAATGTTCATGGAACTATCGATGAATCCCCTTCACGAGGTTGATTCTTCGCAGCACATCCATGGTGGCGGTTTAGAGAAGATTTCTGTGAGGGATGTTCAGAAGCGGCTCCGTGAAGAGATGCCGTATATCGGAAGTAGAGTTCACGAATTAGTGGAGCGTTGCGGGGCGAAAGAAAGTCATGCACGCGCTACGGCACTTAGAGAGATTGGGCTGTCGCATAAGGAAATTAGCCAGCGACTCGGAGTTTCAGAAGGTGCAAGTCAGTCATACGTCTCCAAGATGAATCGAGCTGTAGAACAGAGCTTTGCACTATCCTTGGCACGGTCGGAACAGCCAAAGAGAGTACTCGCCTCTACAACTATCCCTGCGGAGGCTCCAGGTCACACGAAAACAATGTATATCTGTAGGGCGATTGGTGTAGAGGATACGACTGTGTGGCTAATTACTAAGGATGAATTCGTTAAAGATTTCGTCGATGAGGATAACTCGGGGAAAGTCACAGTATCCTGCGAGAAGTACCCAAGCCTACAGCATCTTGTTGATGCTCAAGCTCCAGACCATCAGACTGTCACGGAGAAATGGAAAAGACTGCTTGAAGACATCGATGATGCATATATTCGAGGCCATACGCAGAAGATTGACGCTCCAGAACCGAGGTACTAATTAGTCCAATGAGTGAGAAAGAAACCTACACCCTCCCGTTGTTCGAAGAGTTGGATGACGGCAGTGACGGCATCGAACAAGTTACTGTGAAGAAAAGCGACCGTGGATACAGGTCTTCGTTAACGGTCACTCATGAGCGAAAAGACAGTAAAACTACGGACCGCTACACATTCCAAGTTGCAGATGAAGAAAAACAAATCTGCGCCTATGACCGTTCGTATGGTGAAAGTCCCGAATATCCGCCCAATAGAGTGATGCAGGCAGTGGCGGCGTTTGGATATGAGGTCAAGAATCAGCAGCAGGATACTCAGATTGCGACGGATTTGCAGACAATCAATGCAATGGCGGATGATGTTGGAGAAATTGTGTCGCAGCTACGTAGCAGCGATGCAATCGACCATCAATTATCCGCTAAATATGTAGAATATACATATTATGCACTGGAAAACCTATATTCCGCACTATACCTCTACTACTATCTTGATGAAATGCACAAAGAAGACGAATTCATTAGTCTGCAAGAACAGGTAATCGAAGCAGATACCATAGGTCAGAATAGCGCTGAAGAGTTGCATATGTTACTGGATGAGGTTATAGGTCAGATGTACGAACGAGGAATTGATGAAGGACACATCAGTAAATCTCAACTGGCGGATACCCATGATAGGGGTGATTTCGTATGAACATAGATAGTGAAGAGTTGGTTGACTTGGATGAATCTGCATCGTATGTCCTTATCCGCAAGGGAAGTGTAGAGCAACAACAGGTCATCCATGCGACGCTGTTTGAACGTGACTTTGCGAACCGTTACGCGTTCGCTGTGACGAACTCGGAAACGGGCACGTGCCAGTACATCCGCAATGAATCACGAGGTATGCCCCCAGCAGAAGTAGTACGGGCGATGAAAAAGTACAGGTACGCCATCTCAAACGTACCGACCATATCGTATACAGTTGGTGAAGATGACGCTGTTGAGTCATTAAGACAAATTGCAGCTCTAATGAAGGCAGTTAGTAAGAACTACGAAGATGAGAATCACCCGTTGCTCGTCGAAGCAGCAGTTCAGCAAGCTGTGAAAAATACGGAGAATGCTGTGAATCTTATCGAGGCACAATCGGTTGATGATTATGCACGGGCTGCTCATGAATCGTTCAAAGACCATCCGATGACTTACAACGGAACTGTTAGAGAAATTCTTGAAGCAATGGCTAAACAGCTCTAACAAAAGTTACCCTGTCGAAGAACGGATTTCTGTTACATCAATTACTCCAGGAATATCCCGCATTGCTGATTTTATTTGCCGAGTTTCTGTTAACGTTGAAACCTCTAATCGGAATCGGACTTCATAATCATTTAACCCGTCTGCATTTTTTTCAATACTGTATTTGTAATCACTCAGCGCTAGAAATCCACAAATCCGCCGAGTGATAACATCTATGGGGCGGTCGTGCTGTACCGTGATGGTGAGCTCAACTGGTGAATTCATCTATTATATGCTCTGACTCCAAACAATTCTATAAACCTAACGAGGTTTCTCGCCCTTTAAAATTCTCTAAGGGAATACATTCGTAATTATTTTACCCTTGGTTATTGCAGGCATTGTATGGTCAAACCTGATAAATCCTATTCCACACGAGAGTCGGATTATACGCCAGGGGAAACAACGAAGCGTGCCTATAGCAAAACATCTGTTCTAACTGTTCTTCGAGAATACGAGGATGCTGTCGTCGCAACATGCGCGAGGTCATACAATCCGAGTGCAAAATTAGGACCACAAGGCCAACGGAAAGCTTCCGAGTATCCAAAAGTAGATGGAGTTACGGCTTCTATGATAGCAGATGAAATCGAAGACTGGGGTGGTGATATACGTGCATATGTGACGCCAATCCGAGAGGAAAAAAGAACACAGAAAGTTATTGTAAAACTCGTGAGCGGATATTCTTCTACATACACGTACGAGTTTGTCGTTGATGCGCGGAAAGTTGCATGGGTATGAATTAAGTTTTGGCGCTAAATCAAATACTAAAGAAATTCAGTTAGTAAGGTATATTATGCTGGCATAGAAATTCTCCAGTATGAACGACGAGGCTATCCTAGGTGCGTGCTTTGAACTTGAGTCATTTCGGACTGACACCGATGAAGGGACGCGGACGTTATATGCTGTTGAACAGCTTGAAGAGCGAGATATGTACGCAATTGCACATTATACGGACGATGAAGTTTCTATTGAATGGCTGGAAAGTGCTTCATTCATTGGGGCCGAGTTTGATTATGATGACCTCCGAATTGCATTGCTTCGGGCTGGAGTTCCTGAACCATTAACTGAAGAACAGTTCAAGCTAGTCCAAAATACATATACTAATTGGATGGAGTCCAATTTTTCGAATATTCTTTGTGATGCAGAAGGCGTTTATATTGGTGAAGAGTTCGTGTACTCTTTTATTGATGACGATGATGCGGCAGATTACTTTAGAGAGAAAATTGAACAAGAGTTTCGACGTTATGAGTCTCGATTAGATTCTCGATTTTCAGACCCACCAGACTATACCTATGAAGCACTCACAGACCAACAACTAGCTCATATTGGAGCAGCGTTTGAAGCACTACCGCGCCCCCCTTCGGTTCCTGACGATAAGCCGAATCCAAACTTCGTATGTCGACTTGAAGGAGAGGAGCTTTCGTCATACAAAAAGAGAGCGCTTGAACTAATGCGGTGCGGTATTTTTATTGAGCGCCCATATGAAGCTAAGGCTCAGGCACTTCAGGAGGAAAATAAAACAAAAGAGGATATAGCACAAGAGCTTCCATCGAACATTGATGTTGATGTAATTCTCCATAATTCTACGGCCTTAGTCGAACGTGCAAAGTGGACTGTATCGAGTATTGAGTGAAGGGCTTCTCCTTATCATTTGCAGTACACCGTTCGTTTCCTTAGGATAATTGACGGTATCTGCTCCAGCTAATCTCTGAAAATATCAGCGCACCGTTCACAGGTAGTAGTGAGATAATAGTCGAGGTGAGTCACTCTGCAAGTATGCTGCCGCCGAAGATGTCGTCGATTTCGTCTCGGTTGTCGAAGTTAACGACATGAGGGGTTACTTCTCGTGCTTGTACCTCATTGTTCACACTGACGAGCTCAGCGGTGTTCCCGTTCGGTGCTTGTACGTATGCAAACCCATCATCGTGTGCTCGAATATCCAGTTCATCAACAGCAGCTTCTGTCTGCAGGACATCGAACAGGTCTTCCTTGACAGAGTCTACTGGTTCAGTTGGTGTTGTTGCTGCAGTATCTGACATACATCATACTAAACATTCCACTTATTTATAGCTTTTCAACTGTCTTTGGAGCCATTTCGTAATATTTAATGAGGGTCACTTTGTTGTATAATTATGAACAGAGCGACGCCATTTAGAGCCGTTCGTGAACTTCGAGCGGAACTTATGACAGAGACATACGAAGCCCTCTGTAAATCTTTCTCTGACCTGCCCGATACTGTTCCAGGAGAAATCATCGAAGGGTTAGGAACGACTACGTATATTGGTGAAGGTATGTCGGCAATTGTCGAAGAAGATGATGTCTTTGGAGTCACGGCAAATAATAGACAATTTCTCATTGAACCTATTGAAGCCTCGTATACTCTTACAGATGAGCATCGCTGGCCAACAAGTGAGGTTTTGGATGGAATCTCCGAGTCGCTCCCTATGTTCAAAAATTTGGGCATGGATTCAATGTGTGTTCAGGAGTTAGAACAACAGGTTGAATCTCTCAGAATTGAATTGAACGATATGCCTGTCACAAAGGATATTTTGGTGGATGCCATCTGTGAAGGCGATATTGATTTAGTGGAGTCAATTACGGACCCTACGCTACCTTCAACGCGAGCTGATTTGCGCGTTTCGTTGGATGAGTTCGGCGACTCATCACCACCGATTGTACGAGCATTCATCGCAAATACTTCTGAGCGGGACTGTGTATACAATGATTCAGAAATAGCGTTGATTCGTAGCTGCGGAAAACCTGATGGAGAGCATCGATGGTCGATTGCTGTTGGTGTTGATGATGGAGGTCCATTTATTCATCCAATGCCTCCTGCCTTACGGATTGATAATTCAGAATATCAACTCACGCGCCAGGATATTCGGGATATTCTCGGTTATGATGCTGAGTGGTCGAAAACAGATACGACTGAAAATGACACTTGGTATCGAATGCAAGGTGATTTGCTGATGAAGTATATGAGCCTTAGCGATGTTGATGAGGCACGTCGGAGGATTAATTTGGAAGACCAGCTTGACTCTATTGATACGAGTGAATTCTTGGATGAACAAGGTCTCAGTGACCTTGAGGAGTTCATAGACTTCAGTATTGATACGCGATTCGGTTTCAATATGGAGCTAAATTTTACTAGCGGCGAGGCTCGCTCCGATGTTTCACTTGAGGGCCTTGCGAAAATGGTTGGTTCAACACCTCAAGAAGTACGTGATGAGCTTAAATCGTCATTCCTCAATTGGGCACGACGCGAGTGTTTCGAAGTAGATGTTGAGGAAGTTGAGATGGATGAGACTTCTGATATTCCTATCCCCGTAGACAATCACCTTGTACTGGTTCCGAATTCTATCGAGTCTCCCTATGATGGGCGGTTAGAAAGACGATTGATTCCTCGTGAAACTGACCGTGACTTCGCGTATGTTGTTTCACCTGACCCAGTGAAAATTTCTATTCAACATAAAGAACACGACCCGTTAATTGTAGAGGGTTCTGCTGGAATGTATATCTTCACTTTGTCAAGACGCCGATGATACACGAGAAATAGCTACTCGACGTACGCCTTGAAAATAATAGTTGATGGAACCTTACTCAGTAAGCTTGGCTGAAACTCCCATCGGCTTTTATCGTAATCGCGCGGGTCAGACGAACCAGGTTCAAGCATCGTATCCACAATAAATCCTGTGTCGAGAATTTTATTATAAATTTCACCGACTGTGCGACGATATGTGACAATATCGTGCTCTGTCTCTTCGATTCGCTCGATTTGTGCTCCTGTGCTAAAATAACTTTTCTCGACAATATGGGTATTTGGATTTATAATTTGGTACATTGGGTGCGGTAGGCTAAACACAAATATACCAGTTGAATCAAGTATTCGGTTTACTTCAGAGAAACATGATTTGAGGTCATCAGTCCACTGGAGTGCATATGACGAAAAAGCGATGTCAAACACGCCAGATTCAATTGATTTGAGGTCTTTGGCAGAGTCTTCGACAAAGGTAACAGATGCGTCGTATTGGTCTGCTAATCGCCGTGCATACGTGAGTTGTTCTGTAGATGAATCGACTCCTGTTACCTTTGCACCTTGCTGTGACAACCAGATACTACATTGCCCACTTCCACAGCCAACATCAAGTACTCTCTTACCCTCTAACGTCGGAAGGAGATTATGCTCAAGTTCTGTTCCCGCACTTGGACCATAGCTTGGTGTAATGTCTTCTGAAAGACTGTGTTCGTCTTTTGTCTCAGTATTCGTGAGCCATTCATGCTCCTCGTCATTTATCATAGTACATTCTAGTGATAGGGGTACAATGATTCTTTTGGTGATTAGATAGCTATTTGATAAGAAGTAATCGCATGAATGAGAATGCACGTCGCCATAGTTGTTGTTCTATCAACAATTATCTGCCCATACTATTGTAGAATTGGAGTAGAAAATTCTATGTTTGAGATGACAATCAATTCGTAAGAATTCTCACCAATGAAAGGAATATATTATGTTGAAGACTCCCATGTATTTCCGTCATTTAGATTTACGCGAACATCTAACGTTTCATCTAACTCTCGGTCAATCAACTGTGTTCCCTCCTCGAAGTGTTTCTGATATAGAATGCACTGTTCGTTTCTCAAATGCGACTTTATTTCTTCATTTGACAATTCGTCTGTCAGCTTGGTAGCGCCCAGTGGTTTTCCAAACCATGCAAATGGCGACAGTTGTTGTCCAAGCTCAAAATCAATGTCATCAGCGAGTGGAATGACGGGTTGGTATGTGTCAAGTTTGACGGCGACTTTAAGAGGTAGGTCATCAGACTCAAAGTAGACAATGTCTCCTTGTGAGCCGATTTCTATAGGGTACGCAAATGTAGTATGTGGTGTTCCTCTGTGTAGATGTTTATCCTCTTCTTGTTTATTTTCGGTACCGCTCCACCATAACAAGTCACTAGGAGTATCAGGAACAATCTCATCAACTTGACCCAACACGGTTTTGAAATTGTACTCTGTCAATGGCCGTTCGTAGTCTAACGTCGCAAGCAGGTCAACTTCCATTCGTCGAGCTTGTAACGTAGTAACCCAATCAGCGTATTCTTTCGTTTGGTTGTAACATTCGTCTCTATACATGACATCTCCTGCTGTTAAATATAGGTCATTTTTAATAGCTTTCCAAAATGCTACTCCTGCTTGTTCGTAATGGTATAACCATGGAATCAACGATTGTGTATCAATAACATCTTCGTATGGGTTTTCTATTTGGTCAATAGGAGCCTGATGACTCATTAACTTATAGACCATCTTATCAAACATTTCTAATGGCTCATCACTGTATTCTGTAGTAAGATAGAAACTATCGTATTCAGGAACAAAATAGATACCTGCTATATGGTCAGGGCCTACCAAGGAATATCCTCTGAGCGGTTCTTCAGAAGCTGTTGCACCCATAAGTTCTAATTCTTCTGCTGTAAATCTTGTATGCTCAAATTCATATAGTGAACCTTCAAACAATCGTAATATATCATACGATGTGAGAAGTGGATTGGGGGAGTTATAGTTCCAAGTGAATTGATAGTTAAACCCTGTATTCTCATCATGGATTTGTAGAGAATACGCGTCTTCTAGATATAATAAAATATGGTGAGTTACAGTTTCAAACCATGATACTGTATAGACGTACGGGATAGACACAAAGATATGGTCTTCAAATACTACAGCTTCTACTTCATAAATAAGAGGGTCATCTACGAAAGTGTTCATGCTGACTTCAGAGGGTCTATAGACATTCGCTTGATTAGTTACTAAAAAGTCAAAATGGAACCGAACTTCCTCCTGCTCTTCTGCATTCTCTCCTTGAAGAGCGTCAAATCCTGCCCCATCATATGGGATTTTGGCTTTTACCCCAACTCTTTGGATGAGCCTGTTCATACAATAGATACTGCATAAAAGAATAAAACACTTAGGTTAGTTGACTAGTATTCTTTACTCTGAAGTATATTTGTATCGACTCAATTCGCAACACCTAATTAGTACGTAGCAAAATTAGTTAGATACATATGAGCCTATCACAAACAACGTACTCGGTTTGGGCAGAACCGCTGGATATTGTATTCAATATTCGCACTGCTGAAACACCTGAGCTACAGGCAGATGAACATGGAATCACATACATCTCCGTTGATGCTTGTTTGTCAAAATCTTGTTCATGGAGACCTGCTAGATTACAGCGATTCGAGCCTACAACAAAATTTGATGAAGAAGTTGGAACAGACACTCATCCCTATCGGCTTGAATTTGAAACGCCTGTTAGCGTTGATGAAACACTTGACGGGGTTCAAATAGCGAGTATTAATGGGTTTAAGTTCTCGCGAGGTATTGGCGATGAAATTTTTTCACTTGTTGGTGAACCGTCCTTTGAAGAGTTAGAAGAACAGGCAAAGCAAGAATCTCTGAAATTAGAATTTAAGATAAAATATAAACAAAACGAGAATATTCAAGAGTTTGTCAACGAACTGGCTTCATCTTCAAACTAGTTTCGGACGTTTCAGTTCGATGGATTTATTTTGTACCTGCATCTATAACGGGTATGGTAGAAACAGCTGAACTCTCTGAGAAAGAGTATCGTGAGGAAATTACGGCTCTTGCAAAGGAGGGAATCAGAAACGCATGCGTTAGAGACGATGGAACCGTTGATATGAGCGATGATGCTCATAAACGTGCAGTCTATGCGGGTCTTGAAGGCGGGGATGATAAAATTACAGAGTTTGCATCTGAATACCCTCTAAGTGTTGTATAATACACGATTACAGATGAGTGGTGGCCTGATGCTCATGATGTAACAGGTAGAGCACCATCGGAAGCAGTTACTCAGATTGTTCATAGACTAGTTTGGAACGACGTTGCAAGCCGTGCACGAGAACTCCTTGATGGGGAATGGGATGCAATTCAGACAAAAACAGAGTCCAGAACGATTACTGAAGAACGTACAGTATTTGATGGCTGAAAGTTGTATCGGTCCAAATTATGCCGAAATAGTTTTTAGGTTGAGAAATATATCATTCTATATGCATCAAATAAAAGAGTGTACAGAGTGTGATTTTAGTACGTTTCTCCTATTAGCTGATGACGTTGATGAATGGATGTACTGTCCAAAGTGTGGCTCATTACTTGACAGGAAGTTTGATGAAATAGGGGTAGAGGACTTTGGTATCGATGAACCAGATTTTGATTGGGATAATCCGCTGGATGACCCGCTTGATACAGACGATGATTTTTCATGGAATCAGCCACTTGATGAAGACTTCTCATGGAATCAGCATCCTGATGGTGAAGACTATTCCTGGAATAGCCACCAGGGAGAATCAAGCAAGTCGGATTAGTTTTGAGATTGTATAAACTGTATTGAACAGCAGAGAGTAAACAAAAGGGTTATTACTCTCCCGCCTAACAATCAGGTGAAATGAACGGAAACAATAATCAGCAAGCCTACGATAGAGGAGTGAGCGTTTTCTCTCCTGAGGGGCGGATTTATCAAGTAGAGTACGCTCGCGAAGCAGTAAAACGAGGTGCACCTGGCGTTGGTATTCGAGCAGAAGATGGTGTGGTAATGGCCGCAAAGACTGTACCGCAGTCTTCACTCGTTGTTGATGGGAGTATTGAGAAGATTCACAAGGTCGAGGATGGTATCGGTGCTGTTAGTGTTGGATACGTTCCAGACGGACGACGACTAACTGATGACCTTCGCGTTATGACTCAGCAAGAGCAGCTGAGGTATGGCGAAGAGGCACGTGTAGCGACTATTACAAAACGAATTGCAGACCATATTCAGGAGTCTACGCAGGTAGGTGGCCGTCGACCGTATGGGGCGAGTCTAATTATTGGTGGTGTAGATGAGGAGGCTGGTCCGAAACTGTACGATGTTGAACCAGGTGGAACGCCAACTGAATGGGCAGCCGTAGCACAAGGCTCGAATAGAGCGGGACTCCTTGATTACTTTGAATCGACTTATACGGACGGTGTGTCCGTTGAGGACGCGTTGGTTCTTGCTGTCAACGCCCTTGACGAGCACGCTAATGGAGTGACGCCTGAGTCGCTGGATGTGGGTGTAGTTACAGAAGATGAATCGTTTTACCAAATGACTGAAGATGAACTGGAAGAGTACTGTGAGTGATACTATGAGAGATATTCATTCGAATCCACTGGAACCTGAAATCGCATCGTTCGAGAACAATTCGTCAGCTGAAAATGACAAAGATGTCGTAACGAAAACTGGTACGACTACGGTTGGTATTACGGCGTCTGATGGCGTTGTCATCGCTACCGACCGTCGAGCGAGCCTCGGTGGGAGGTTTGTGTCGAACAAGAACGTCGTTAAGGTTGAACAAATCCAAGACCGTACCGCAATGACGCTTGTAGGGAGTGTTGGTGGTGCACAAGACTTCATTCGACAACTCCGAGCCGAAGCATCTCTATATGAGGCACGACGGGGAGAAGAAATGAGCGTTCCTGCTATTGCGAATCTTGCAGGTAATTTTGCTCGTCGTGGACCGTTCTTTGCAATCAACCCAATTATCGGAGGACTCGATGACGATGGCTCACACGTCTTCTCCATCGACCCTGCTGGTGGTGTAATGGCTGATGAGTACACTGTGACGGGCAGTGGCCTGATGAGCGCTCACGGGAAACTCGAAGGGGAATATGAAGCACTGGACGAAGTTACCGTCGAAGACGCTCGACGACTTGGTGGAGAAGCTGTTCACGCGGCGGCTGAGCGTGATACGGGGAGCGGAAACGGTCTTGTCCTCTGTACTATTACCGAAGACGACCTAACCGTTGAGAAGTATCCTGATTACGAAATTCTGGAAGAAATGTAGAGGAAAATATTTTTCTGGGACGATATTAGACTTGTAATTTATTACGGGTCGGTCATATCGTAATATTGTGGAGGGAACGAAAGTAAATACACAGTGGTGGCTTACCTCATTACCTCGATTAGAGATGGATACAGAAATTCATAAAGCAGTCGCCGTGAAAAGTGCAGATTTATCAGATGTACTAGGTCAAGTAATTGTTAAAAAAGCGTATGTTCCTGAATATGAGTATACCGTGTTCGTAACTCGGGATGACCTTGACCGTGCACAGTTTATAGCAACCCTTGAGAACGAATCTGAGATTGTGGATATTATTCGAATAGCTGCAACAAGGCTTGCTGTTGCATAGGATTCAATTCACCAGTATTCTTGAGGGCTCACCAATACCATTCTGCTGTTGGTGTAACAGACCAGTCTTCGCTAATCATTCCTGCAACATCTTCTCCAAATGCACCTTCATACCCATCATATTCTTCCACCAATTCTGGTTCACCATCGACATTGTCATATATTGCACCATACCCAATGTTTGCACTGTCTGTCACGTATACGAGTGCAGCAAACTCTATCCACGGAAAACGGGTGAAATATTTCCGAAGGTAGGACTCTGGCTTATCCGAATAGGCTGAGACGATATTCCCAAAAGACACTGTGACACCGTAATCATGTGGTGGAACATTATCGTCATCCCACTCTGATTCAGTGAATTCGTAGATAGCCTCTTCTCGGGTTTTAGGTGTCGCAGATGCCTCGGGGATTTGGTTAGTCTTCCCTGGCACGCTGAAGGTTATATTAGTCCATTTTCGCCCCATGTCTGTATTATATTTCGACGCAAGTGTACTAAAACACACCGATTTCGGTTCAGCGTGACTACAAAAAGAGCGCCAAAAGATTATTTCGGTACCGTGTTGTAGTGATAGAAAATGCGTTGGGAGTATACAGCATTGTTTATATGCGGAGCAGGCGCAATACCACGCCTGTTCACGGCGTGGATACGCGCCGTCACTTCTGAACCACCCCACAGCAAGACAGTACGGCCTGGATATTCCACGGATGCATATCCTCAAACCCAAACATTTACATTCGAACCAGTCTAACCAGCAATCATGGCGAGTACAGTGCGGTTGACACACGAAGCGAGTATCCAAAACTACTCGCAAGTGTCTCCCGCGCTCGACTCGCACGGGTTTGCTGCCAGCAAACTCTGGAACGTCGCACGTTGGACGTGCGACCGAATCTGGAGCGAAACTGGAACAATCCCCGAGGATGACGTTCTCAAAGCATACCTCAAACGCCACGAACGCTATGGTGACCTACACTCGCAGTCAAGTCAGCGAGTCTTAGAAGAACTCGCTGAAGCGTTCAACGGTTGGTACGCTAAACGTCGAAACGGGGATGAGCGAGCAAACCCACCGAAGTATCGCAAACACGGCGATGACCACCCACGCTCCACCGTCACGTGGAAAGGCAACGGTATCCGCCTCGACGCGAAAAACAATCGCGTCCGACTCTCCAAAGGTCGTAACCAGAAAGAGCACCGTTCGGACTACATTCTCTGCGAGTACGAGCTTCCACCAGAAATCTCGCTCTCAGATGAACACTTGCAGCAAGTCCGCGCTGTGTACAAGCACGGCGAATGGCGGTTGCAATTCGTCTGCAAGTACGACCTCGGTGACGTAGACGCTCCTGGTGAGGAGACAGCAGGTGTTGACCTGGGTATCACAAATCTCGCCGCAGTCTCGTACTCCACAGGAAATACAGAGTTGTATCCAGGTCACGCGTTGAAAGAGGACGAGTACTATTTCCTCAAGCAAATCGCAAAGTGTAACAAATCGTGGTCGAACAAGGCGACTCGGTTGCACGAGAAGCGTGGTTCGCGGCGCTCTCACTACCTGCACGCGGTGACGAACGACATCATCGAGAAGTGCATCGAGCACAACGTCGGAGAGTTGTTCGTGGGCAGCGTTCGCGGCATCCGTGACGACGAGGATGAAAACGGTGAGACTGTGAGTGTTGACTGGGGTTCGCACGGAAATCTTGATTTGCACTCGTGGCCATTCGATAAAGCCGTCACACTGCTCAAATACAAGGGCGCTCTCAATGGCATCACTGTGACCGAGCAGGAAGAGCGTGATACGTCGCGGACGTGCAGTGTCTGTAGCTACTGTGATGACTCGCAACGTGTTGAACGTGGCTTGTACGTATGTGGAGAGTGTGATTCTGTGGCGAATAGTGACGTAGGTGGAGCGGAGAACATTCGTTTGAAAGGTATTGGGGAGTTTGAAAGTACCTCTAATTCACCAGCCAGTATGGTTTGTGATAGGAGTAACGGTTGTTTGGCACAGCCAGTCGTCAACCTGTTCCGACGTGGAGAACACGTCCCGAGTAGTGGACAGGGGACGCTCTGCGAGTCGAAGAGCATCGGCAAACCTTAATATCCCAATCCAGCGAACCTCGCGGTAGGGTTCGTGGGATTCCTGCGTCTTCAGGCGCAGGAGGATGTCAACTTTGTTGACAGACGAGGACAAGGATACAATTTGGTAAGAATCGGACTTGTTACTATTATTCGTCCAAAACCATTATTATTTATAAATAATTTTTAGAAACTACCTTCAATTACAAATTTTCTGTTGATTCGTATAACGACTTCAAATCTGTCCGCTCACTAGACCTACGTACCATATCGAAAAAGGTTAGTTCCTCTGAACAGAAATTCTCATTCTCCATATTCATACATTTAATAGTCAGCGTTCATAAAATTTTTGGTTCTTAGGCAATTCTTGCATCAAGAGAATCCCACTGCGAACAACGGCGAGGGTGTCAAGCTTCTGAAATTCCGTCAAGCTTTCCAAGATATGTATTCCGCTTAACTCTCTTCACATTTTCAGATGTATTCTCCACATCCACTGTCACGCTGAAGACCTCATTGGATTTCACTGCCGTTAGTTGGTCTTCATCTGTCCGCACAAAGAATACGTTCTTCCCATCCTCATTCGGTGTCTGAACAACTTCCCCATTCCGAGATACAACGTTATCGGACCGTTCAGATACGTAACTTACGGACACGGTATCACCAGTGCTAAATTCACTGTGCATAGAGGTAACCACTATATGTCCAAACTTAAACGTTGCTATTTGACACAACTATATAATTTAACTTCTGCAGGCTAAGTCCTCGCCCTCAATGAGGCGGCGCAAGCCGCCGAGTAGGGTGAAGTAGTTCACTAATATATGCTATCAGATAGTCGGATAGAATCCAAGGAGTAATCTTATGGGGTTAATCCTATAAATGGATATTATGACTCTTTGGGCAAAGAAATCTCAGTTTAGACTGGCTTTCGGTGACAAATGGAATATCGAACTTGTTGAGAATATTGATGAAGTTGAGTTCATCGTAACTCCTACAGGCGATTTGACTATTGATATAACATCATATGAATGGTCTGAGATTGAGGATACACTAACACTAATTGGCGCTGAAACATCAGAGTTCCGCGTTAGAAGTGGGCGACCTGAATTTCGCGCCGTAGTTCCTCGTGAACGTCTCCCAGATGATTACGACGATTGAATAACTCATCGAATAGATGTGTATGGCGTTGATTCATATACAAATACATTAACGGGTTCGATAGATTCTTTCGAACCAAACGAAGTACGCACATCACCATTCTCTAAGCGATAGTCACAATATTGGTCTAACGTGGCGTCTATCAACAATGAGCCAGTGTAATTACTATCCTCGACGCAATCTGCATTAATACGGGCTACATAGTGCCGAATTGTCCCTGCGTTTCCGACACGGACTTCTTTCACAGATGCTTCCTTGTCAGTTAATCCATACTCTCGGTGGAGCTTTTTCACAATATATCGTGATGCAGGATAACAGTACCCCCAAGGTTCAGGGATGTCCTGACGGGCCTCAAATCCTAAATCGATAAGTAAATCCGTAGTTATCTTCATATTATATCTAATGTAATCTATACTAAAAACACATTGGTTTTAACGTTAAATCTTACTAATCACCAATGATTTAATACCCATAGAATTAAATTAAGAGTCATGGCGGCTATAGCCTCTATTGGGCGGTTCGCACTGTTTCTTGCTGTAGCATTTTTAGCTACAATTCTTTCAATACTTGTAATTGGTCTTATTTCACCAGCTATAGCGGTGACAGGTCTAATAACAGGTACAGTATTCTTCGATGTAACGATTCTTGTAATCTCACTTTCGACTATATTATATGGGCTGTATTACCACGAACCAGGTATCTATTTCACATTTGTCAGTGGAATCTTGATTATATTTATGCTTGTTGAGCTATACATTGGCTTCTTATTTATTCCACCACCACTCGCAGCGATAGGATATGTTTATGGATTGGGTCTTGGAATAGGTGGCCTTTCTGTAACAGCCGTACGGATTGCCAGAAAATACTGGAGAAGCAATTACGGAATCAGCGTTTCACCATAAACTACCTCACTATACTATGAGTCAGTTTATTTGTCTGTCGACACAGAAAGAACAGCCAGTGCCCGTTAATTTTTCGAATCAAATATTACACCATCATAGATTTTTGTATAAACTCTGGTCTAAGCTTTGTTGCTTCATTGATTGCGTTAGATACTGTGAACATACCACTTGAACTACTGAATTCTGCAATAATATCTTGTATGGTGGATTCCACAGTTTCTGGATTCATATCTACAGGAGCAAACCACTGTTCCAAATACGAGTTTGTTGAGTCAATCTCATAGAAGTATAGTCTAGATGAGCCACCATGTGTGTATCTCTTTTTGAATCCAAGCGGAACGTTTTGAGACCAATTGTCATTTGATGCACGGAGCATATCTTCACGAAGGTCTTTTGATTCAGGTCCTGCAGAACTACCCTCCCATGTGTACGTATCAATAGAATCACTGCCAAGACGGTGCTCTGCGTGGACTGTTATTGCCTGAACTCCACCGAAGGGTGCACCTGGTTGAGGATACTGTTGTACAGCTATTGTCGGTATTACTAATCTGTGGAGATTTGTTGTAGCTGGCCAATCTGTTTGAGTATCAAGTTGACCGTCTGAATCGTTGGGCGTCTTTGAATTGAATAGGTTTCCGAAACGACTCACAAGATTTCGCATGAGTGATAGTTAGGAATCCTGAATTATGAAGTTTACCATTCAATTCAATTTTTCTTGATTCTCTACCTATGTCAAGTAGGGTGGTGAATACAAAGGTGCTTAGCAATTAAAATAAATGATTCAAAACTCAAAACCGAAAAAATTTAGTGTTTTGAATACATGTATAAATTATGAGTGGAACTGCTTCTTGGGTCTCTGTATCCATACCGAGAGAGAAAAAGCGCGTTCAAAACCTTAGCCAAACAGAAGATGAGGTGGACATGTACGTTCAAAAGTTCAATTGGAGGCAGACGGGCGAAAGTAGTGCTGAACCAGAAGGACAATTAGTTGTTGAATTCAAACATAAATCATACACTTATAATTCATCCACATTTGAAATTCACATATATGATTCTGTCCCACAAACAATATATGAATTATTGGTGGATGCTGTGGATGATGAACAGTCACTCGAACCCCTTATCAAAAGCCAACTGGTCGAGAATAATGCTATTCCGAGCCCCCATATCAAGTAGACTATAACGGTAATATTTTAAAGCTGCAGAACTTCAACTTAATAAATAATGGACGATAGTACTAATAACGCGTCTGATTCTACAGAATTTGAAGAGAATTCTGATAATACAGCCGAGGACCTTCAGAATGAAACCAAAACGGACAACCAACAAGAGGGGGAATCAATCTGTACAGATGGTGTCGAAGAACGTTCTGAAGAAGACGAGACCCGCGTAGAAGTATTGGAGAAGACCGTGAAAAAGCAGAAGGAACAGATAGACCATCAAAGAGAGGAGATTGAAGCATTAAAGTCTGAGAAGAAACAACTTGTTGAGGCACTTTCGAAACAAAAAGCGGAGTTTGATGACTATAAGACACGAGCAAATATTCGGGAAGAACAAGCCAAATCAGATGCATTACAAAAAGTAGTTTCAGACCTAACATCAGTTCGGGACACATTGGTTCGGACTCTAGAACAAGAGAGTCAAAGTAATTTAAGAGACGGTGTAGAGAGCACGTTATCAATACTTGATTCAACGCTCAATAGACACGGTATCGAAATAATAGACCCTAAACCAGGAACGTCTGTAGACCCGCATCGGCACGAAGTGATTTTCCAAGATACTTCGGATGAATACGAAACAGGTAAAATTCTCTCAGTTCATAGTGCAGGCTACTGTTATGAAGATAATGTCCTTGACTCTGCACAGGTAGTTGTTGTAAAGGATACTTGAGTTTTCACGATACTTGCTCATTATCACTTACCTGCAACAGTTATTATGAACCGTTACAAAGATGGAATATGGCGAAAAAACAGAACACAAGTTCAATGAAAACTATAGGTTTTATTCTTATTATGGTTGGATTTGTTGGTTATGGAATAACTCTATTACTTCCACTTGGGGGACTGAATCTTATAGGAACCGCTCTATTCGCAGGTGTTTGCTTTGGCGGATTCATAGTTTACGCTCTCCCATACATGGAGTCTTTCGTTGAGCGTCATCACTCCCAACCAGACTGTGAATAAGTGTGATGGTCGATTAAGACGTTTTCTTTTGAATATCGAGCTTGACTGATGTGCAGTTCTCTGTGAAGTGGTCGTCTACGTATTTTTTTGCAAATTTCTTCATATCATCCGTAACAACAGATGGGTGATTTCCTGTTTCGATATTAGGCTGTTCAATGGCTTTCTCTAAACCATCCTGGTGAACTACCCCACCCTACTCCGCTCAGGCTACCGCCTTCGCTTCGTTGAGGGTGGAGCTTCCTGTTTCGACGACGCGCTTTGCAGACACTTCGGAAAACTCCGAAGCATCCGTAGGGAGCGCAGTCTCCACAGGCGTGGATTCGGGCCATCCCAGCCCTAATGATTCGAAACCTCGTTGCAAGACATTCAACGCCGCATTCGCGTCACGGTCACACTCAAATCCGCACGACGGACAGGAATGCTCTCGGACCCACAACGGCTTCGCTGTCTCAGCACCACAAGACGCACATTCCTTCGTCGTTCCGTGAGGTTCAACTTGCACAACGTGGACTCCGTACAACTCTGCCTTGTATTCGAGTAGAGTGATGAACTGCCGCCACGCGGCATCCTGCTTGTTCCGCGCGTTGTGCGACTCCTCAAGCATCGGTTTCACGTCTAAATCCTCGACAAACACGGCATCATACTCACGGACGAGCCACGTCGTCAGCTTCTGCTGGTAGTCAAGGACTTTCCGCCGAATCCGACGCTTCACCTTTGCAACTTCGACGCGTTGTTTCTCCCAGTTGTTCGACCCTTCGTCTTTCCGAGAGAGTTTACGTTGCTCTCTGCGGAGTCGCTCGTACTCTTCGTCAAGGTCGAGCCAGTCTACGCTCAAACATCCGTCGTGTGGATATAGTTGAGGATGCCGAGGTCGATGCCGATGCTGTTGCTCGTATCGAGCGAGTCTACGCCAGGTTTTTCGGGCAGGTATTCGCCCTCAGTTTCGAGACCGAACGAGACGAACCATTCGTCGGTTGTCTCTTTCTTCACTGTGACTTCTTTGATGTCGGCTTCGTCAGGAATGTCGCGGTGGTATCGAATACGAACGTCACCGATTTTGGAGAGCCAGAGTGTTGCAGTGCGGCCACTCGTGTTTTTGAGTTCGAAGCCAGACTGCGAAAACGTCATACTCTGAAACTCTCGTGGTGACTTCCACTTTAACCGCCCGACTTTGTTCCCGTTTTTCTTCTGCTCGGAGAGGTTCGAGATGTTCTGGTAGAACCGCGTGACGGTTCGTTGCAGTGCTTTTGAATTGACCTCTGAGAAGACTGGGAACTCGTCTTTCCAGTCAGGGAGTCTGTAGTGGTGTTTGTACGCGGAGCCGATGTTGTCGGCATCCACGTGTTCGTATTCGTATCGGGTATAGTTGTACGCTTGGCGATGAATGTCGATATGGCGTTCCAGTTCAGCCGCTACGGTTTGGGTGGGATAGGCAGCGTAGCGGTGACTGTACTCCATCGCTGTTTCGTGGTTAAGGGTTATTGTTATTTAATTGTTTGGAACTCGTGCGGCGATTCATCTCCTCCCTACTCGCTCACTCTACTGTGTTCCGTTCGCTCCTTGAGGAAGGGGCATTTTCGCCTATCTACTGGTAAATAAGTCGATATGGTTAAATATTCAGAAGCAAAATGTCTTAACATGAGTGAAGATACAGACGTGGAAGAACGGATTGAAAAACTTCTTGATTCACCCACAAATGGGTTCGTCACGGTGTGGGATTTACTAGATAGTATTCGAATTTCCTCTCACCCGTTACGCTTCCAGTTGCTGGTTATTCTTTCTGAGAGTGAATCCGTGACGGTGTCCCAGCTGAGAGAAGAAGTTAGTGAACCGCGAAGCAGGATTGAGTACGAGTTACAATCCCTTGTTCAACAAGGACTTGCAAGAAATTACCGTGAAGAAGATACTGGTGAAAGAGTTTTGTCGTACTATGATATTACGCCAGCAGGTATGTTGGTTGTAAAGCATATAGTGGCATTTCTTAATGAGTACCAGTCAGATAATTGGAGCTTCGAGTAGAGAATAATTGGCAATTTGTGTACGCTATCTCATTTTCTTGGTTAATTAGAATCAAATTAATCTCTTGTTCACCTCTATTCTTAGGATGAATACTCTAACAGCTGGTGAATAAAATAGGAAAATTTAAATATAAAGGTAAAATAGGATATGTTGCGATGTCTGGAAACATCATGCGAACAGGGAGCAGCGAAGTAGTAGAAGACGTGTTCGACGGAGCTGAGGCGATTATCGTTAATCCACCACAGCAGTTCCTCGCGGACCTCGTCGAACAACGGCACGCGGACGGTGGTGAAGGTAACGTTCGTGTAGTCGCACACGAAGACGTACTGAAGAGTGTCCGTAATGAGTTTGTTTCAGCGGCGACTGCAGCAGACCTTGTTGCGGATGACCAACTCACCCTCATGACGACCTCGACACCCATCTCTGGCGGGATGGTTATTGCTGACGGGCAGATGTCGGGGATTGTCAACATCGGCGGGGATGTCATTACGACGGGGGCACAAGATGTCGAAGATGAAGTCCAGGAAGTTGTCGAGAGCGTCTGGGATGATGCTGACGAGTTCCAGCTCCGCACGCCACCTCTGTCGTCCGTGTACGACTCGATGGCAGAGGAACTGGACGATGGCGTTGCAGAGGATTTCGAAGACGTAGTCGAAGGTGTTGGCGCGTTCACAGACGATTATCGGTTCGATGAAGTCGCAGCAGCCTTGCTCGTTTCGGCGAAGCATGAACACCTGCTGTACGACGTTAGTAAGTGGGGTGAAGACTGTGGTATGGCGAGCAAAGCGACGTTCTCGCGCACGAAGACGGCTCTCGAAGACCACGGGCTTCTTGACACCGAGAAGGTTCCAATTGATGTCGGTCGACCACGCCTCCGCCTCAAGCTAAATGAGGATGTCGAGGGTGACGCAGACTCTATCGTTGAGACTCTCAAAGGTGAAGTTGCTGTAACAGCGTAGTTGGATAGTTGACTTATCGGCCATAGCAAAATCGGATTTTCTCTTAGAAGCGTTCGGAGCTATAGCTATTCTGTGAAGAGTATGATGTAGAAATAAAATTAATTATTCTCCTGCATGTAACCTTGAGCAATCTCTTCTGCTTCATCAATTGAATCTACATCTGCAACGTTTTCAAGGACAAACGAATCTTCCCAGAACGGGGCGTTGAGGATATTAATGCTGAATCTCGACCCATGAGCTGTTCCTCGTTCAATAGCAAGTAGTCTTCCATCATCTTCAGATTGGAAGCACTGAGCAATTTGTGGGTGCCAATCGTGTGGAATATCTGATTCTGTAACTTCGGTCCATTCATTTTGTGCTGTAGCATTTACTGCCATGTACTGGCGGACACGAACACAGGTTAAAAGAATTTGGTTCGAGATACGATGTGGTGAATTTCCAGTGCAGTTCACTTATTTCGGGTGATGAGGTACCGAGCGAGCATTGTCAGTTGTTCTTTAGCTGCTGTGTCATCGAGCGTATCTAGATTCTCTATACCGCTTTCAACGAGTTCTGTTGCAATGGTGCGAGCATACTCTATACTCCCTGACTCCTGTAGTCGCTCAACGGATTTCTGTAGGTCATCAGCGTCATCTGACGCAGGGAAGATGTATTCGGGTGGGTTTCCATTCTCCAAGGCATGAATCGTGATAAGGGTTCGTTTTCGTTCAACCAGGTCGCTACCCCAATCTTTACCCAGTGTGGTCTTATTCCCTGTTAAGTCAAGAATATCATCATAAATCTGGAATGCCATCCCTACGTCTACACCATATTTGTACAATGCTGTTCGGACATTTTCATCAGCACCAAGAAGAATAGCTGGGAGCTCAGCGGAAGCCCCATACAGGACTGCTGTTTTTCCTTGAATCATTTCCATATAATCGTCCGTGGTTACGTCTTCAGAGCCCGTTAAATCGATGTCACGAGCCTGCCCCTCACAAAGTTCGATTGTTGTCTGCGTGAGGCGGGAAACAGCATCTGTAACGCATTGTGGGTCCGCCTGAGAAGAAGCAAGATGGTTGTATGCATATGAATGTAGCAGGTCACCTGAAATGATAGCTGTGGGTTCATCATATTTACAGTGTACTGTTGGTTCTCCGCGCCGCATAGAATCATTATCCATTACGTCATCATGGATGAGTGAGAACGTGTGAATCAACTCCACAGCAGCTGCTGCGTGTAGCACATTAACAGGTTCTCCAGTTACGTCAAGTACTGAGGTATAATCAATGGTATCGACAGGTTTTCCTGCTACAGCTTCTGTTGCTATCATGGAAAGTACGGGACGGAGTCGTTTTCCACCAGCATCCATAAGGTGGCGCGACGCACCATACAATTGGGATGGTTTTTGGTCGAGTGATAGTATATCATCACGGTGGTTTTCAAATACGGCACCTCGTTTTGAAATTTCGGTTAATAAATATTCTCTATCGGGTTCTCTTGTCATGTTCTGGATTCAAACGGCTCTTAGGGCTATCAACATATGAAACTTATTCTATTAGTGTATGGATTGACTTTTCTACGTATGGGATTTATGTTATGATATTCAGAAGACAGATGCAGGAGAAAACGAGTAGTTCATGAAATGTATAGGGATGTATATGGGACTTGATACCAGAGTAGTTTCACTAGTCCAGACCAACAATCTGTGCAGAATATTCATCAGGATACAGATATTCAAGGTCTGCATAGTCCTCTCCCGTACCTAGATATAATACTGGTAATTCTGTCGCATAGGGGATTGAGAGAATTGTTCCTCCTGTATCTGTTGCGTCGACCTTTGTGAGGATAGCTCCATCTAATCCAATCTCATCATTAAATTCTGATGCTCGGCGAACAGCATCTTGCCCTGCTGTTGCTTCATCAACAAAGACCGTGTATTCTGGTTCGACAACACGGTTAATTTTGTCTAACTGCTTCATTAGTCCAGAATCTGTATGAAGTCTACCTGCGGTATCAGCAAGAACTAAATCGATATTATTTGCTTCGGCATGTTCAACAGCATCGTAGAGAACTGCTGCAGGGTCACTTCCTTGCTCATGCGCAATAAACGGCGTACTCACTCGACTTGCGTGTTCTTCTAACTGCTCATGAGCACCTGCTCTAAACGTGTCCCCATTTGCAATAACAGCTGAGTATCCTAATACTTGGAATCGGTACGCCATCTTAGCGATTGTTGTGGTCTTTCCAACTCCATTTATGCCTGTAAACAGTACTGTGATTGGTTCTGATGATTCATCAACAATGGCATCAAAATCAAGCTGATGAGAGGAAAGAACATCTGAAACTACACTCTGAAGCTCTTCTTGAATATATTCTCCAGGTGATGTCGTCATCCCCACTTTCGCTCCATCAACGTTCTCCTGAGTTTCAGACACAATATATTCCGCAACACTTCGCTCAACGTCGGCACCTATGAGTGATAACTCTAATTCAGTAAACGCCGAATCAAGCTTCTCTGCATCAATAATGCGCTTCCCAGTTGCGGCAGATGCTGTCTTTCTAAACAATCCTGTGTCATCAATCGAGTTATTGAAATCGCTGAACGCGCCTTTCGTTCGCTCAAACATACTCTACCCTACGACTGCACAATGATAAATTCAACCCATTTCACTCACTTTTAGAAACAATCAAATAACTATCTTATCAACCAATAATAAGCTAGGGATGGGATTTTTATGCATTGGATACTGATACAATAGTAAGAATGGAAACGACTCGTGAGGCTTCCTCACAGACCTCTGAACGAGAGCTTGTCGATGACTATTTGGAATACAAGCAAGTAGAAGATGCTCTCGCTTGCCCCGTTGTAGATATTCGGCACCCAACAGACCAGACTATTTCGATTGTTGTTGATACGCCAACAGAGGGCCAGAGCATATGGGAGTTCGAGAAACCATACATCTGGGGCGACGATAATGAGTTCTCGTCGTTGTGTTCACAACGAGGATATACTCGCGAGACCTTTGATTTAATTATTGACGACTTAGTTCTAGTTCAACGAAACGACCCTGCTGATACAACTCCATCAGACACAAACCAAGAATGGCAGCTTATTCTCACCCCACCAGATGATTATGAACCAACGACTGCTCAACCATCCAACTCAACAAGCTCGTCTGTAAGTTCACAGATAACAGACGGGTTTTCTCAGGTGGCAGGATTTATTTCGGCTATCGCGTTCACTCTTGGTATCTTTGCGATGATTGTGACCGCAGTTCTTGGATTACTTACGATTGGATTAATTTCACTACTTGGAAGAAAAATAGTTCCTATCCTAGTGTTAGTCGTATTGATTATTATACTGCTATGATTATTCATCTAACAGCGATTGTACGATTTTCCCCCATGCAGAATCCTCAGGAAGACGCTCAGCATCACCTGTGAATTGTACGTTTTCATCTCTGATGGTGCACAACTTCTGATAAACCACAACAGCTTGGTCTGCATTCTCTTCATGCATACTTTCTTCAAGGGTGTGACCAAGTTCTAGTAACTCTTCGGTCATAGTTTCTTGAGATGGATGAAACACGTATTCATCACTAGAGAGTTGAGATACAAGAGTAGTATATCGACTGGCTGTTCGATTAATGGATGTTACCGAATCCGAGCCGTCATCAATTGGAAGATAGGCTTCCATCAGACTAACTTCTTCAGATGCCGAATTAACATCTCTTTCTTCAAGAGCATTAAGAGTGCTACGAAGTGCATCACAGGATTCAGCGTACATACTATCTTCTTATATACAATTCTCTTAAGAGTTTTGATTCTTCACCGATACGGATAATTCGGCTCAGCGTCTTCGGAGAGGTCGTGCTGGGATTTAAATTCAGAAAATGTACGAATGTTATCCGCACTGATTGTACTGCTACAGTCTGCCCAGTCTTCCCACGTAAACTCGTTATCGACTTGGATTTTATCGACGGTTAGGTTAGGTTCAACCTCATCAACGTATTCTTCTGCAACGATAATTCGTTCAGCGTTTTCATCATGAATATGTTCACAGAAATGATACTCTTCATTATCTTGTGAAAGGGCTTTTGCCGCCCGTCGGGCGTGTTTCCAGAACAGGAACCCTCCGAAGATTTCACCTGTCTCAGTGTGTTTAACCACGTAAATTTGGTCAAACGTCGATTCCCCTCTTGCTGACCAGTAATCAACAATCTCATCACTCAGTACAACCGTAAACTTATCATCACCTAGCCCGCGTGTAAACGATGCCATGGATTGGATTCCCATGAATCGGGTGACGTAATCAAGCAGCCGAACTCCAAGTCGGAATCTAAGCGACTCAGTATTTTCCTCTCTATCGTATGCTGATGGGCGGAGCTTGTTCATAGTATATAACCCCTGTATATACACAACAGTATTGATTCAGATAGTTAACTGTATTGATTTCAATCGACACTAATCAAAGGGTGCGAATGCGGTCAGGGTCAACAGTAAAATGAGACTCAGCCCATGTTTCATCTTTTGATACTGCAACAGTTTTGTCCGTATGCTTATCAACAGCGAGAACTGCTTGTATGGTTTCAAGAGCAGCTACAGCATTGTCAATCTCATCTGATTCGGCGAATAGATACCCATCATATCCGCCGTTAACCTGATGCGTAATCATAACGGAAACCAGCATATCATCGAGTTCTACGCGGACCCCCTTTGAAAAGGTTTGATTATCTTTTAAAATCTCTTTCAAGTTGTCACCAACTGTTGCTAGCCAATCATCAACTGTAATAGCCGTGTCAGTCATATCTTTGTGTAAATACTACACTCTAAAAAATCTATTGTAAGTATCTGGAACTGATAACACAGACTACATTCTCAGTGATTATCTTCACGAAGCGCTGCAAGACACTCGTTGGCCCGTTGTTGAATAGATGTCGTCGTTACATGCGTAGTATCGGAAACTTCGTTTTCTGAAAGTGACGCACCATACTCGTTTGCTGCGACATAAATAGCAGCTGCTGCGATAGCGCTCGGTGATTTACTGCTAAGGCGCTCGTACTCGGCAAAAATATGAATAATTTCAAGAGCACGGGAGCGTACTTCAGGAGAACATCCTAACGCGTCTCCATACTGTTCCAGCAGCGTGTCCAACTCTAAGGACCTGATTTCAGATTGAACATCATCCGACGCGATACTGCTATCAAAAGCCGTATCCATACATAAAACATAGTCTTGGAACTACATAAATTATTGGATAGTCAATATATCTCCGAGAATCCAACCGTCGAAACCTCCTGCGTTTGATGGGTAAGCTACCGCGAGAGCCAATAGAAACGGCTTATAATAGCAAAACAACCATTATCGGCCACTTCCATCAGGTCGGATTACTGAATTTCTTGGTCGTTCAAGTGAAGTTCAGCGTCACCCTGGAAGAAAATTATCTCCGAGAGTTCACCATCGAACGAGAGCGTCACAATATCCTTCTCCAATGTGACTTCGGCGGCTTTGTCGGAGATGATGATGTCTTTGTCGATGTCACTGTTCTCCTCAACGTCGAAGGTACCATCCAAAGATACTTCGATAGTTGCGAGCTCGTCTTTTCCGATAATCGTGAGCTCGTTAATACCGTTCTGGTAGTCGAGGTCAGAGGGACCATAGTTCGTCAGCGGAGGTTTGCGTACCATGCGGGAGGAGATGGAGACGGTTGGAGCATAAGTTTTTTTGTTTGTCAGTAAACACGCACAAGTGATATTCACCATAGTTTATGTGTGGTTTTCGCGTTGAGAGTTGAATCCGAACCTTGATGCGTGGACGGGTACATACAAGGATATATGCAACTCTTCGTTCGACATTCTGGGTTAGAGATTCGCCAACAACAACTTGTAATGGAAACTAGATAAATGCATAAAGAAAGTAACACAAGATACGGGGCATTCTGTTATTATGTTGAATAGATGTGCCAAAGCATGTTCCGACGCTCATTACGAACGCTAACATGATAGACCTTAGAGAAGCATACTATGCACTGAACTGTGCTTTCAACATTAAAGGCGGAGAAACTTGTTCCTGTGGAGCCGAACTTCCCGCACCTATCAGAGAATGTGAACCCACGGAGAATCGCGCGTTTTTCATTTATTGCTGCAATTGCGATTCGAATTGGGAATTCACTGTTATTGATAGAAGTTCTAAGAAATACTTTATCCGTACATATCAAGATGCTCAGAAACGTTGGACTGCCACGGTACCGAAATGGCAAGCAAAGGATTTGATGGAAAAAGAACCAGAGCTGTAGAAAATTACTGTTAAATGATAACATACTACTGAGAAGTATTTTTAAGCATATAGTCTTAATCTATACTTGTAATGACTTGCAAAACTGCTCTGTCGATTCGAACCGTAATGAAAACATTTGTACTTAATCTCTTTAATACATTTACAAATGTGCTTATGACAGGGCAGTTTGTACCGCACACCGTAGCTAAATTAGCCAATTTTGTTGCTCATCATCATCATAAAGCAAGTGCTTCGTGTGCGAACGATGCGCAGGACTATGCCTGTTCCAGTCCTGCGTCCGCATGGTCTCACCATGCGGCTTCTGGCAGGTCATATCCATGTCACTACGCGACCGTCTAGCAGAAATTCCCAAAGAGTACCGCTACCTTGGATTTCTCATGGGACTTCCGCTAGCTGATGGTGTATTCCTAAGTATCGTTCTCAGCGGCGGACTCAATTCTCTCTGGGATGCCATTCTCGTCGGAGGTTTTGTCCTCGGCGGAGGAGCAACAATTGGCGTTATCCTGAGTGAGTTCGACGACAACCAACGGACAGTACTCAAACGAACATTGCTCGTGAGTTTCGTCGTAGCTCTCCTTGCAATGGTCCAAGCTGCCGCAGCACCGATGATTGAACCATATATCAATACCGAACGGTTCCAGTACGGGGCAATGTTAGCTCTACTGGTTCTAGCGTTCAAAATCATGCCACATGATTACACTGAACGGTTGTTCGGACCAGGAGTCATCGTCTTTATGACGATGCTTGTGAGCATTCAGCCTGGTGCAGTCAGTGCTGAGCCGAGTATTAATGGAAGTGCTGCGTCCTATGCCTTACTCGCGAGTGCAATTGCTACTACCATATCGGTTACAACGGTACTAGCTCGCCCGTATCTTGCTGGACGATTTAATCCTGAGATGCTCAAATATGGCACAGCATCGGGACTTATTGCAATAGTCTTCAGTATCAGTGGCGTTCTACCAGAGTTCGCCCCTGTGGCAATTTTCGCTGTTGGATTCCTTCTTGGGATGTACTCATCGTCTGATGGCGAAGAACAGACACTACCACAAAATTCAGCAGACTGAAATAGTCTATTACTTTTCGTGAAACTCGATGTCGAATGAATAGTGGTTCTGCACTTCCCAGTTTGGGTTGTCAACAAGTCCGACGACTTCAGGCGAACCACTACTTGATTCTGGAAATTCTTTGTAGCTCATTGGCCATCCACTCGTAAGGTTTAATCCCCATTCGGATGGGCTGCCACCTTCCCAAACAACAGTCCATGCAGCTGTCCCACTATACCGTTTTTCAGCTTCTTTGGGACTATATAGGCTGATTTCAGATTCGTAATCTGGATGAAGCTCTATAAGGAAGTTATGTAGCTCTTTTGCCGCTTGCTCTGCTGAGGGGCAACCAGAGAGATTTAATGGTATCGATGGATACTCTTTAGCCTCTTCTGCGGATTCCTCTAAACACTCGTCACAGATGAATCCTGTTGGAATTCCATAGGCCCGTGTTTCATCAGATTCTTCTATAGTTTCACCACCTATTTCATCTGAACTATTGTCGCATGTCATGCAGGTCTCTGCTGTCATATGTTGGATGACTATCGAGCTACCTAATAAACTTTTGATTTTGTACTTTATTTCTGCTATAAACCGTAGGGAATTCACAACAGAAGTTGCGTTGAAATAATAAAATATCTCTGTAGTTTAGACTTCTTCTTCGAGAACATCTTCTCCACGTGTGAAAACAGATTGAACAGATTCATCATCGAATGGGTGCGTGTGTGAGATGTCTTTCATCAATCGTGGCTCAGTAGTTGTGCTGTCAGTGGTATCGTTTGTCATAGTAGATTATAAAATACACACTATGTATAAATATATTTCGATGCTCGTCCAATTAAACAGTAAATCAAAGATAATAATTTGACAATTGGTAAGATATTATTCACTCGGGGTCAGGTTCAAATATGTCTCCGTCCTCTTCACCTTCGACCATGATGTGGGCAGCAAGCCCTTTATGAACAACTCGTGATAGAGCATGGTCGACTAATGTAATTGGGCCAGGTACTGTCATCTCCATATCGCCGAAAGCTGTCGTTCCAGCAGGTACAGATGTACCTTCAATATACTGTGCAGGCTCACTCAACACATCACCGTCTCTCCACCAGCGACTCCAGACATTACCTATTGGATGAGGGCCGCTGACAAGATTTGGTCCACCGTTACACCAGTAGACCCGAACCGTCTCTCCAACTTCGGCATGTAATGGTCCTGCTTCACCATCTTCTGTGAATCTTCCAACTTCACCATTGAAGAGCACATACGTTGGGTCTTCATCAGCTGATGCATCGAAGTCGAACTCGTGATGGCCTTCTTCACCTGTATCACTAGTGGTGTATAATTCATGTTGTCCAAGATAGAACTCACGGTCTACATCTGGTAATCCCTCTTCTGGTTCGACGAGGATTGTCCCAAACATACCTAAACTTATATGTTGGTCATGTGCGCCTGGTGCACAGTGATAGATGTGTGCACCAGGGTATTTTGTCTGGAACTCTATAACGGTCTCGTCATCTCCAGGAGCAAGCGTTGTGTCTACAGCGCCGCCGCCAGGTCCATAGACCGCGTGGTAGTCAATGTTATGAACATCACGGTTATGCTCGTCTGGAACCTTGAACTTTAAACGGACCGTGTCACCGACACGGCAGCGGAAGAATGGCCCTGGGACCTGTCCCTCAAACGTCATGAATCGAACCGTGACGCCTGGTTCGACTTCGGCTACAGCTTCGATAGTTTCGACTTCCCACTCATGTGTTTTTGCTTCGTCCCAGTCGACAGGGCTAGGTATATCGGTTGGGTCAGCTGCAATCGTATCGACATCGACTTCCATCGGGTCATCTAACCCGTCTTCTGTCGAATCATCTGAACCTTCACTTCCTGAATTCCCGTTTTCTTCTGAGTTATTCAAACAGCCTGCCAGCCCACCTACTGCTCCTATCCCCATGATTCGTAGTGCCGTTCGACGGTTAGTTTTGTATGGATTAGTCATTGGACTTCACATATGCTTGTTGGCTATATTATTCCAAAAGTAAGTATCATAGTTCTTAAGAACCGAGAAATTGAAAAATATGTTCGGGGAAAAGATTAACTATATTATAATTTATTTCAGAATAAGCAATATCAGTTAGTAAGAAGAATCTTGGTTGGAAGCTAAGAGAAGACCAGCATTGTTGTCGGCGAATTTACTGGGTGGATATTCACGTAAAACTCTGAAATTTTTATTATTTAATATGTTTGAAACAGTCTCTATTGGAGAGTCCGTCGTTTTATGGCACTCTACGATGACGGTTTTAACAGAAGAGTAGTTATCTAAAGATGGTAGAATATCGCACTCTGAACCACCACAGTTCACGACTAGCACTGAGCACTCTTTGAGTTTCGAGGGTGTAACTACAGGAGCCTGCGTTCGTAGAGAGACAGGATTCCCCACAGTTCGGTGAATAACATCTACGGTTCCTGTAGGTCGGTTCTGTCGTGTTGTGTGGCGAATCTGTTTGATGCTTTTCTGACTAGCATCGTAGACAGTTACAAAGGCTCCCTTTCGCGCTGCATGGATTGCAGGCACTCCCCAACGTGACCCAATCATCGTTACTCGGTCCTCTCGCGAAACATGTGTTTCAAGACAGTCACAAAGTGCTTTCTTATAGTTTCGAAAGTTTATTCGTGATTCTCCGCGTTTTGCAGGACCCATCACGGAGACGCTATTTAGCATACTGGGTTTTCTGGGTAGATAAGGTCTGATGTATCGCTTATAGCCACGTTTTAGTAAGGAATCATCGGATTGGATGGGTGCAAATCTTGAATCCATAGACATAGAGAGTAATTAGGCCAGGCGTTTAAAACATAATCGGATTCTGTTATATAGTGTAACGCAGTCTGAACGAAATACTTACAATACTATAAACAAAACATCGTGCTAATGGCTACTAGTGGACGTGCTGGTGAAGGGGAGCGATTTGAGACTTATTACACAGAGTTGAGTCCGATACGAACAGGAACAGTTGACTCACGAAAATACGAAATATACTGTATTCCAAAAGCTCATCAAGAACCATCTCATTACACTGCATACGCACAGTTACCCGAGGTCTGTAGTTGTCGAATTGCCACGAACGACGTACCCCCTGTACCAGTAACATATCAATTGAATTTTGGTCCAACAAAGGATAATTGGGTTGGTTTTGGAACAGCAGAACTAACAGACTTCAACTATGATGAATACAATCAACCATTGTCAGGGGACTCTCGTGCTGAAAAATTCTACTTCTCAGAAGAGCCACGACACTGGACGCCTGACTCGCTTGAAGATGCACTTACAGACTGGATTCGTTCTGTAATAGAAACGTTTGACACGGAACCTGACTGCATCTATTGTGCTAAAACTCACTCTTCGTAGAAAATAATTTCTACACTGCCGTAACAATGCTCTGGCTTTTCAAATGCAGATACTGGGATTTTCAGCTCTCCATCGTCACTGTATTCAACTTGGTCAGAATCTATATTTTCCTGCTCTGTACAAAGGATTTCATACACATACTCTACGTCATTGACCGTACAATCACCCATAAGAATCGACTTTGGACGTGCTGCATTATCCGTTGGAATACAGGTTTGAATTGTAATATTGGTCTCTGATACATCCATCACACTTGCAAGCAAGGGCCGCAACGCATCTTTTGAAATTCGTTCTGCTGTTTTCTCTTCGTGCACGTGCGCTAACGTCGATTCAAGTTGCGTCTGGTCTCCCAATCGGTGATAGCTGGTCTGAACTCGCTGCATGTCCTACGGTTTGAGGATAAATCATATGAATCTACCGAATACGAATATAACATCTTAGATAGGTTCAACACTAAGTTTAAGACATATTAGTCAATACACAGCACATGCATATTGACTTTGTACATCAAGATTGGGTATGCGATGCACTTTCTGAGCATCCGCTTCCGATGACTCCACTATTCCCTGGAGATGAACTCAATTGTCGCTGCAGTGATGAGGTTTATGTGATGAATTGGACGTGGCGGTCTGACCCGCAATCCGAATTCGAGCCACTCCCTGTTGAGAAATCTGTTATCATCGATGCACATGAACACAGTTGGATTTGTCCAGAAAACCACGAACATTCGTTAACTACGCCTATTCTACGTTCGAGAGATGATTTGATTTGCAGTGAATGTGCTACCCAATATCAATTCTGCCCTACAGTTAAATTGCCTGAAGAGCTGTTGGATGAGCTTCGAAGGCGTGCAGACATGCTAGATTCTACCGAGTCGGACAAATCGTAGGGCGTGGAGAATAGCTTATTGGGTTTGAAATTCATATGATACTTCATTCTCATCTGGACCGTCAAGTTCAAGTTCGAGGAGTCTCTCGAACTCGTCATCAGAAATATCTCCATTGAGACGCTGTCGCTTCAGTTCATCAATACGCTCTTCTTGAGTTTCTGGAGTCTTCGTTACCTCTTGTTCATCTCCGCTGTTGGAAAGAATATTGGCAGCAGCGAAAGCTAGGTATGCGAGTCCCCCAACCACAAATACTGTTACAGCAATCATGATAAGTGTCGTAATAATCGAGACAATTGTGAGAATAGCAGAAATAACAATACTGGCTATAAACAAGACACCAAGAAGCAAAGCCAGATAAACGATGATTTTCCTTATCATATAGATTACTACTGACTGGGGAGATAAAATCCTTTCCCAGAGTAATCCTTGTTATTAGACGGTGACAACATCATCAGGGACAATAGTCTGTTTAAGCTCTGCATCATCTGTTTCTTCTAACTCCATTATCTTAGCCATGGTTTCATCTGGTGTGAGAGCATATGCTTGTATGGAATCCCATGCCCTATCATCTATTTCGTATATGTGAATCGACCCGTGCGCATGCCCATACTGTCCACCACATGCATCAACTATAGCGATTTCCATGTATGAGACTGAGGATTGAATTACTAACAATGTTTGCATTTGAATATTAACTGCTGTACTGTGCTGCATATGTCTGTATTGTCCACTACTGCGTGCCAACGCCCAATAGACATAAATTTATACTATATAGAATGAAATAAAGTAGATAGAGAATTATTCATACTATATTCCATGAATTTTAGGTCAGAGTCTCTTATATTATCATAATATTAACTAGTTGTAATATATTGACAAAAACAGCATTCCGTTGGAAAATCGATTAGAAATATTATATACACACATAAATCCATTAAATGCAACTCGAATTAAATACTCTAATGTAGTTTAGGGGCTTAGAGATTGGAGTTAGTCGTAATAGAAACCTTTAATATACACCTTGTTGACGCGCTATATGGACATGATTACCCAGACCAACTCAGATGTCCGACAATCGGTTGAAGAAACGTTCCAATGCCCACTATGCGGTGTTCAGTACAGTCACGAACTCCTGGTTCGAACGCACATTGCCCTGTGCGACGATGATGACCATGCATGCTACAATGGATTCATGCCTGAGGATACGGTTGATGTGCTGAATGATACAGGAGCTGTTGTTGAGTCTCGACCAGGGAATGGGAGCCAGAATGCGCTGAGTATTTCACTGGATGACTTGCCCGATGGGCTTAGTGAAATTGACAAACATATCATCACGACAGCTGTGAAATCCACGGAGGTGGATACCTATCAAGAACTGGTCGACAGGATTAATTCATCTCTCCGTGCGGAGGGGCTTCAGAAGCGTTCATACACAACTATTGTCGAGCGCCTCAAAGACTTCTTTGAACTTAACACGACGACAGATGTCGAGTTTGAGGACCTCTCCACCAAGCAGCAACGTGTACTGGAGTTATATGCTGAAGATTCTGAGATGAATCTAACAGAACTTGCAGAAAAAGCCGACGTTGACCCGAGCTATCCGAACCATGTGATTGAGAAGTATGGTCATACCGTTGATGATAGTTCCCTGAACCAAGATACCTGTTCGAAGTCGGCGTCTGTAGATGAAGATAGCCGACAAACGCCCGATAAGTTGTTAGGTTCAGCAGCTGAATCTGATGTATACCCTGAAGAATCGATTACTGCTACCAAGAAACAGATTGTCGAATATATTGCTCGTAATCCCAATGCAACAAACCGCACCGTTGCAGAGGCTGTTGAATGTTCTATCAGCTATCCATCTCGCGTCCGTGACCAGTTCCACGAGTTAATTTTATCTCGTGCCGAGGAACTCGGCGTCGACCTAAGGGAATTTGATGACAGTATCAATCGCCGACAGCAGAAGCGCCCTGATTCGTGGTTTGGTCTCACGGAAAAGCAGCGTGCTGTTATGCGTCATCTTTCTCAAGAAGATGACCCGCTAAATCCTGATGCTTCGCTTCGCGATATTGTTGAGAATCTGCCGTTTGATACGTACCCAACATATATTTCTGACGTGAAGGAGAAATACGGAGAGTACGCGCTTCGTCTCAAGAGAGCACGTGAGCAGGCAGACTCGTATGAGGAAGCGGAGTCGATGGTTGATGAAATTGACCTTAACAATAACGAGGATAATAACCGTCAGA
>LFCJ01000174.1_pt1 | contig 36595 bp, 31 predicted proteins | sample 643141 | NCBI WGS metagenome assembly LFCJ01 (sample SAMN03766243, study PRJNA286221) | soda lake metagenome | biome: soda lake; feature: Kulunda steppe; material: water; isolation source: sample B1-Br-g2 brine of Lake Bitter-1 | place: Russia: Kulunda steppe | collected 2010-07
CCGAAAGACATCCCGCTGACCGAGCACATTCAGGAGCTCAAGCGGGAAGCCGTCAAGAAAAACCTGAAATTCTGGTAACCATGTACGAACACGACGTTATTGTGGTCGGCGGCGGCGGTGCCGGCCTGCGAGCCGCAATCGCAGCACAGGAAGCGGGCGCAGACGTGGCGATCGTCTCGAAACTCCATCCCGTCCGCAGCCACACCGGCGCTGCAGAGGGTGGGATCAACGCGGCACTCCAGGAGGGCGACGACTGGGAGCTCCACGCCTACGACACGATGAAAGGCTCCGACTACCTGGGTGACGCACCGGCAGTCGAGACCCTCGCACAGGACGCCCCCGAGGAAACGATCAACTTAGAACACTGGGGGATGCCGTTCTCCCGGGAAGAGGACGGTCGCGTCTCACAGCGCCCGTTTGGCGGGCTCTCCTACCCGCGGACCACCTACGCCGGTGCAGAAACCGGACACCACCTGCTGCACGTGATGTACGAGCAGGTCGTCAAACGCGGGATCCAGATCTACGACGAGTGGTACGTGATGAACCTCGCGACGACCGACGAGCCCGACCCGAACGATCGGGAGTGCTACGGCGTCGTCGCTTACGACGTCCAGTCCGGCAAGGTCGAGGGCTTCAGAGCGACCCAAGGGGTCGTCCTCGCGACCGGCGGACCCGGACAGGCGTTCGATCACACCACCAACGCCGTCTCCTGTACCGGCGACGGTCACGCGATGGCCTACCGGGCAGGGGCACCGCTGGAAGACATGGAGTTCATCCAGTTCCACCCGACCTCGCTGCCATCGACGGGCGTCCTCATCAGTGAGGGTGTTCGCGGAGAAGGTGGAATCCTCTACAACGAAAAGGGCGAGCGGTTTATGTTCGAACACGGCTACGCGAACAACTCCGGCGAACTCGCCTCTCGCGACGTCGTCTCTCGTGCGGAACTCACCGAGATCAACGAGGGGCGTGGCGTCAACGACGAGTACGTCCACCTCGACATGCGACATCTCGGCGAAGAGCGCATTATCGATCGCCTCGAAAACATCCTGCATCTGGCAGAGGACTTCGAGGGCGTCGACGGGCTGGTCGAACCGATGCCGGTCAAACCCGGCCAACACTACGCGATGGGCGGCATCGAGGTCGACGAGAACGGGCAGAGCTGCATCGACGGCCTCTACGCGGCCGGCGAGTGTGCCTGTGTCTCCGTCCACGGTGCCAACCGACTCGGCGGCAACGCGCTGCCAGAACTGATCGTCTTCGGGAAACGTGCCGGCTATCACGCTGCTGGCGGCGACCTCGGTACGGCCGAGATCGAAACCGGCTACGGTGAGGACGTCGAAGACGAAGACAGCGTCGACCTGCCTGTCACTCCCGGCGAGGCCGGCATCGACACCGACGATGGCGTCGCCGCCGACGGCGGCGTCACGGCTGACGCCGGAGGCGTCCTCGAACGCGCCGTCGAAACCGAACAAGCGCGCGTCGAGCGCCTCATGAACAAAGATGACGGCATCCAGCACGCCGAAATCCGCCAGAAGCTCCAGAACGCGATGACCGACTACGTCAACGTGTTCCGCACCGAAGAGGGGATCAAGAAGGCGCTGCGGATCATCCGCGAGTGCCGAGAAGAGTACCAGGATGTCTACGTCGACGACCCGTCTCGGACGTTCAACACCGACCTGCAGATGACCTACGAGACGCGAAACCTGATCGACGTTGCCGAGACGATCGCCCTCGGCGCACTCGTTCGCAACGAGTTCCGTGGTGCCCACTGGCGACAGGAAAACCAGATCCGCGACGACGAGAACTGGCTCAAACACACCCTGGTCTCCTGGGACGACGGCAAGCCGTCGGTCTTCTACCGGCCCGTCATCCTCGAAGGCGGAGAAAAGACGTACGAGCCGAAAGAACGCAGCTACTGACTCACACTGAGCGGTCGATCGCATCGGGCGATTCTGGCCGTGTTTTCGCCGGTTTGGCAAAGTGATATAGAACCGTCCTCAGAGCGCCTGCAGCGTTTGATGGGCCACACGAGTCGCGTCGTGTCTCGTGGATGTTGTGTGGCCTGTTCCTGCGAGTTCCGACACAAAAACAGAAAATCCCGTCCCCAAGGATCGAGCGCCTTCAGGGCGAGCGCGTAGGTCGGGGAGTTTACATACCCAGCTGTTCGAGCAGATCGATGCCGACACCGAAGTGGTCGATCAGCCGGTAGCCGAGATAGATTCCGATGATTCCCATGATACCGGGGAGTTCTGGCGGCGCAGGGATTGGAATGTTGAGAAACCGAAACAGCGCTCCGGTGAGCAGCCCGGTCAGTAAGGCGAGAACGGTGATATGGGTCGACATCTGTCTGGTTCCCACTCTCTACGGGTACTACTAAAGCGCCTCGTCCGCGCTCTGTGGCGGCTCCGAGCACGTCTCGGCTGCTCTCTGTGTCCTCACGGCGGCGAGCGATCGCCCCCTCTCACGATCGCGGTGCATGCCCAAAGTATAATTGGCAGTGCCAGAATCCCTCCGTATGGCGCCGACACCATCACGAAAGGACGATATTACTGTCCCGGACGGGCTCGACTCTGCGCGTGCAAAGCTGGTCTACCTCTTTGTCGCGCTCAACGATGGCGCGACGGCCGACGAAATTCAGTCGCATCTCGACCTCAGTCGAGGGACGGTTCTTTCGATTACCGGCACGCTTCGAAAGGAGGGCTACCTCGATCGAACGGATGCTGGATACGAAATCGAGGAGTGACGAATCGGCCGATCAGCACCAGGCACGTCGAACCGCAGTGCGACACGGGAACTCAGAGTTCGACCCGCTCGACCAGCTGCTCGCGGTTTTCGTTCGTGTTGACTGCGACGATCCGGATCTCGTCTTCGAGCCCGGAGCCACGAAGTTTGGATTTGAGCAGGTTATCGACCTGGTATACGCCTGCAGCGTTGGTCATGGCTATTTCGACCATCACAGGCCGGGTGTCACCTTTCTGGAGCGAGACAGATCTGATTGCCTGACTCGAGAGCGTGTTGATCCCACGGCCGCCGTGTTCGTACGGGATGCGCGAGCGGCCGCTTTCCATGTCGAGCGCGTCGGCCACGCGGATGACACCCGCTTCGGTCGTCAGCGGGTTCTCCGGGGTGTGATGACAGAGGATCGCATGGAGCACCTCGGCTTTGACCCGAACCTGCTCGACGAGGTCGTAAAACTCCGGCAGGATCCGATCGAGAATGTCTGCTGCGAGCGGGATAGAGTAGTAGACGTGTTCGTCTCGGTGGACGACGTGCCCGATGTCGTGGAGCATGGCTGCCAGAGCGATAATGACTGATTCGTCTTCCTCTGCGAGCCCCTGCTGTCTGGCGCCGTTGAAATCTACGTCGCCGGCTTTGAGAAGTTCGTACAGCGAGAGCGCACGGTTACGGACGATCTCGATGTGTTTCGCACCGTGATCGTTGTACTGCATTCGATCAACGGCGTTGACGTTCTGGGCCTCGAGATAGGTCTGAATCTCCTCGTCGTCGTCGACGAAATCGAGAACGCGGTGGAGTTTATTATCGGGGAACTGGTGGTCTGCCGCTGTATCGTAGATGTGACCAACGGGCTCCTGGTCGGCAGAATCGGTCATACACGCACGTCGGCGGCTGACTAAAAAAGCCCTGCGACACTGGGCAATTCGAGTCGCGACTGACCGTCCAGCCGATCAGCCGACTGCGCTGCGATCGGTGTGGTTACAGTGGTCCTACGCGGCGTCGGCTGCCGCCTGCTCGATCTCGTCGTACTCCGGCTCGACGCCGGGGTCGTCGGTAACCCAGCTGTAGGTGATCTGGCCGTCGCCGTCGACGACGAACACCGATCGTTTGGCGACGCCGTAGACGCCGAGATCTGCGAAGTCCATCTCTACGCCGTACTCGTCGGTGATCTCCTTGTTATAATCGCTGATGAGGCCGAACTCGAGCTCGTTCTGGTCGCGGAACTCGTTCAGGGTAAACGGCGAATCACGGCTGATGCCGTAGACTGCCGCATCGATGTCGTTGAACGCCGTGAGACGGTCCTGGAGCTCACACATCTCGCTCGTACAGACGCTCGTGAACGCGCCCGGGAAAAACGCGAGAACGATCGGTGCCTCGTCGGCGAGGCGATCCGAAAGCGTGAACGACTCGATATCGCCGGTTGCAAGCGGTGCGGTGAAGTCAGGTGCGTCGTCGCCAGTAGATACCATCGAGTGACCCTTGTTGGTAATCCGAAAAGACAGTTTCGTTCGCGGCACACGACAGTAGTCGATAACAAGCAGTACACGCTCAGTCACACGACGACTGTGCGATCAATGCGAACCGTGTCAGTGGATCCGATCACAGCCCGACCCCGGGCGGGTCGTCTTGCTCGCCACTCGATGACGGCTCGAAAACCGGCGAGGACGGCGGCAACCGATGAATTCAGGGTAGACACTCAAGGGTGTCGACCGGCTGCTATCATGTAGGGATGGGAGTCAATGGCGGCCACCGACGGCCAGTTGAGTACGACAACTACGACGCCGCTACCGATCGCTGTCGGCACAAGAAGCGATCGGACACCGACCAGCGACTCGGACTGTGCTATGCCTGCCGCGAAACGAGAGCCACCGAGGACTGGCGCTGATCGCAGCGATACGAGACTGGAGAGCGCTCACTGTTTTGCCCGTCCACGGAACCGGCGGTTCTACTGTGCTACAGGAGGCACCAGCCCCGTGAACGTCGGAGAGTCTCCTGTCCACCTAGCTAAGTGGTCCAAAAAGGTTATAATTGCCAGCCGGTAAGCCACGCATAGAGATGGGAGCCGCAATTGCACCACTGTTCATCCCTGGCGCACCCGGGGGTCCGGAACTACTGATCATCCTTTTCATCGCCATTCTGCTCTTCGGAGCAAACAAGATTCCGAAGCTGGCGCGATCGACTGGCGAAGCCATGGGCGAGTTCCAGAAGGGGCGTGAAAAGGTCGAAACAGAGCTCGAAGAAATGCGCGACGCCGGGTTCGAGGAGGACGACGAGTTCGAGGAGGACGATGACTTCGTCGACACCGAGCCGGTCACTAGCGAGGAGGAGACCGAGGCCGAGACCGAAACGGAAAAAGAATCCAACTAGCGCGTTTTTTTCGAGGGCGTGTGGCCTAGCGGAGAGGGCAGAAGGTTCCTAACCTTCTGATCGCGGGTTCGAATCCCGTCACGCCCGTTTTCCTGCGAGCGACGGCAAGCAGCGAAAACAGCACTGACGGGATTCGAATTAGACCGAGGTTATGCGAGCGATAGCGAGCGGGTTCTCAGGCGTAGTTCGAATCCCGCCACGCCCGTACAGCGAGCCACCCGACGACGATTGACACCGTTCTCAAAACCAGTACTGAACCGCTCAGAGACGGCTACTGAGCCGCCCGGTCAGCGTCCGGACTGACTGGGTTACTTCCGCTGGATGAGGCACGCCAAGACGGTGCCGGATCTCATCCTGCCGTTTGAACGGCTCGAAGACGGTCGGCTCTCTGAGACTCCAGAGCTGTGCCCGCGGGCCTCCGATCCCGTGTCGGTCGCAGATTGCGTTCGCGGCTCGCCGGCCGGCCTCGTCTGCCGACTCCATCGACGCCAGATCGGAGTTCGTACGGACGTACTCGCTTCCGATTGTGAGGTTTGCCACGGCGACATCGGCCGGCGGCCGGTTTCGGAGCGAGCCGACAGTGTTGATCAGCAGCGGCGATCGGTTCTCGACCACGTCGCCGTCCGTTTTCGATGGATCGTCGGTTTCGACGATCGACGGGTCGAGAAACCAGTCGACGAGGATATCGTCGGTCAGCCGCGGCTCGGAGCCATTTAGGTGCAGTTTGAGCTGCTCCCAGATCTCTGTGGAGATCTCTGCGCGTGTGCATGCTCTGGCGGGCTTGTCGTACAGGATACCGGGGGTGTCCCAGTCGGAGGCGATTACCGAGAGGACACCCTCGACGGCGTCCGGGCCGCGGTCGGCGACATCGTGGCCACTCCAGAACTGGCGCTGAGAGATAGAGGTGAGCGCCCACGGGGAATCGGCGTAGACCTGGTGTCCTTTGGTCAGTTCGACATCCTCGGAGAGATAAAACTGGATCCCGTTCATCCAGGCCGTATCGAGCCGACCGATCCGCCCCAGTTCCGGAGCGGCCCGTGCCAGTTCAGGGGTGACAAACTCGGGAGCGACATCCACCGGGACGGCGAGGACGTACTCGTCGGCTCTGACCGTGTCGCCGTCTGCTAGCTCCACCCCAGTGATTCGAGCGCCGTCGAACTCGAGGCTTCGGGCGGGCGTGTTCGGCCGAAGGTCCACGCCGAGATCCGCCAGATGGGCAATCCAGGGATCGATCCAGGCCTCACTCGTCGGGGCGTTCAAAACGCGTTCGGCCGATCGGTTGGGGTCGAGTTGGCCGAACAGCAACTGCAGGTAGATCGTTCCGATCGTTCGGGCGCTGCCGAGCTGTGGCCGGAGCGCGACAAGCGACTGAGTGGCGTAGGCGAGTCGGTCGCGAAACTCCTGGGAACGGCCCTCAGCGTCGATGAACTCCCACCAGGAAATGTCGTCGAGTTCGTTCTCGCGGCGCTGTTCGCAGGCAGTCAGCAAATAAAGGAGCCGTTCGAGCAGGAACCGGACGTCGCGAGCGGGCAGGTCCTCGGCGAACGCCGGCCGAAGCGCCTCGAGCCAGCCACGGATGGAGTCGGGTGTTCGCGTGTCGGCAACCCAGCCGGGGCCGTCGGCAGTTGCGATGAGCGTCGCTTCGGTCTCGACGAGGTTGTCCGCCACGGTTCCGGTTCCATCAGGAATTCGGGCCATCGTATCGACAACGTGTCGGTAAAACGCCGGAAAGAACCGGAATCCGTGCTCTCCGTGTAGCGAGTCGTGGTCGTCTGTGATCGGGATCGAGCGAGCCTTGCCGCCGAACCGATCGTTCGCCTCGAAGACGGTGACGTCCACGCCGCGCTCTGCGAGGTGGTGTGCTGTCGAGAGACCACCGATTCCACCGCCGATGACGACAACGTCGGTCATTGTAGGTATTGGTGGCCGTATTCAATTAACCAACACACCTAACGAGTTCGGCGAGCGGAACGGAGACGCTGTACCATTGGGGGGTCCCGAACCCAGGGGCCATCCAGTAGTGCCAGCCGAGAGCGGATCCGACTGGGAACGGAGGGCTGGTTCGATCGGGAACGTCCGGTCCCTGTCGCAACTGTCACACTCATGAGAAGTCCGTCTAGTTTCGTCTACTGACGGTTCGAATGTCTCGTCGACGACTGGACGATACCGTGGAGCCGGCGGGCAGGACAGATTACGGAGAAGAGCTTCCGGGAACGGGGTTATCAGGGATGATAATGAGCACATGAACTTTTTGAATGGTGAGGAACAGGGTAATTTCAATGGCTATTGACGAGGCCGACCAGTCGGATGCCGGGCAATTCTCTGACGGTGAGGGATCCGACCCTGAGTCGGAGGAACAGCGTCCCCAGACGTCCGGGTCGGACGTTCGCGTCGGTGAGTACACATGGGCAGAGTTCATGTCAGAGTACGGTTACGATAGCGAGGTCGACAAACTCTATCCGGACGACCCGGAGCCTGACACCGAACGACTCGGTCTCGACACCGGCGAAGCAGTCGATCAGACGGTCCCCCGTGGAGATGACTGGGACCGGGTTGAGTTCGATCCCGAATCCTATCTCGGCTTCCATCCGGACCAACTCGAATCAATCATTGCAGATCCTGCGAAGCCGAACGCTCACACGCTCTGGAATCATTTTCTCGACCACGTCGACCCGGACACGACACCGGTTACCAAGGGGATCTACAGCTGGGAACACTACAAATGGGAGTACTACTACGAGGACGACGGGAGTCGCCCGCGTGACGGCGACGGCGAGATTGTCCGCCACGACAAAGCGGAGGCACTCGGGTTCGATCCCGAGACACTCGAAGAGCGACTCTCGATCGGTGACGACATCGCACTCAAGTTAGATGACGTCATCGAAGAGCGGACGGTCAACGTCCAGGAGGATCTCGACGAGGACGAGTTCTTCTCGACGGCAAACGGAAACACCACCGTTGCCAACCGGTACGACCTCGAAAAAGCAGTTCCGATCGACAAGAAGACCCACTTCAGGGAGATCGAACGCTACTGGGTGAACAAACCGTACGCGTGTGTCGTTATTTTCCATTCTGAGAAGGAAAACGAAAAGAAATACTACATGGTCGAGCCGTACCTGAACGAGATCGAACTGGAGCTCCAGGAGTTCCTCTCGGGCAAACTCAGGACGGCGATCAAGTACTCCGAAGACGGGATCAAAGAGAGGGCCAGCGAAGAGGGACGACGATCGGTTATCGAAGACGAAACTCGCCGGCTACTGAAGCGGTACGATCTCTTCGAGAAGACCTCGAGTTCGACGAAGGCAGGGCTTCTCGAAACGATGAAAAATCTCCTCGAAGACGAAGAGGAAGCGGAAGACGACGAGGGGCCAAGACAGTTAGAGGGAATGCAGGTACGCCCCGAGCCCGCGATTCTGGCCGACGACCCCGATACGATGTCGGAGTATCAAGTCGAGAAACTGCTTTACCTCCTCAAACGGAACTTTATCGGCTACGAGCGCATCGACGGCATTAAACACGACATCAACGTCGAGGACATCTCCGTCGACGGCTACAACTCCCCCGTCTTCGTCTACCATTCGGAGTACGAACAGATCATTTCGAACATCTATCACGGGAAAGAGGAACTCGACGATTTCGTCGTCAAACTCGCCCAGCGATCGGGGAAAGGGATCAGTAAGCGACTTCCACAGGTCGACGCAACCCTCCCGGACGGATCGCGTGCCCAGTTGACCCTGGGGAAAGAGGTGTCCGACCACGGGACCAACTACACCATCCGTCAGTTCAAGGACGTGCCGTTCACGCCGATCGACCTGATCAACTGGAACACCTTCTCGCTGGACGAGATGGCGTTTCTCTGGCTGGCCATCGAGAACCACAAGAGCCTGATCTTCGCCGGTGGGACCGCATCCGGGAAGACCACGTCTCTGAACGCGGTCTCGCTGTTCATCCCCAGCAGTGCAAAGATCGTCTCGATCGAGGACACCCGCGAGGTGGAACTCCCACAACGAAACTGGATTGCGAGTGTCACCCGGCCGTCGTTCTCCGACGACGAACAGGGTGACGTCGACGAGTTCGACTTGCTCGAGGCTGCACTGCGACAGCGGCCCGACTACATCGTCATGGGTGAGATTCGTGGTGAGGAGGGTCGAACGCTGTTTCAGGTCATGTCGACTGGTCACACGACCTACACGACGTTCCACGCCGACTCCGTCGATGAGGTGCTCAAGCGGTTCACGACGGACCCGATCAACGTCTCGAAGACGATGTTCACCGCACTCGATCTCGTCTCGATTCAGACCCAGACTCGTGTTCAGGGATCGAAGGTCCGGCGAAACAAATCGCTCACCGAAATCAACCACTTCGAGGCCGAACACGACGAGATCAACGTCCAAGACGTCTACCAGTGGCAGGCAGAAACCGACGAGTTCCTCAAGATGGGGGACTCGAACACGTTAGACGAGATCCAGTTCGATCGTGGCTGGAGTACGGAGAAACTCCAGGACGAGCTGTTCAAGCGAGAAGTGATTCTCGCCTACCTGATCAAAAACGGACTGAACACCTATGCAGAGGTCGCCGCGACCGTCCAGGCGTTCGTCAACGATCCAGACACGATTCTGACACTCATTGCGAACGGACAGTTAGAGGACAGTCTCGACGATCTTCGTGAAATGGAGAGCGTGTTGATCGACGTGGATCCGGAGAAAGAGGAACTCGTTCCACGGCCGGACGCCACGTCGGAAACGTACAACCTCTCAATGGATATCCTCGAACGGGCCGAAGAGTCCCTGTTCGAGGAGTACCGCGGTGAAGTCCCAAGCGGTCTCGCAAGCGCTCTCGGCGGGGTCACAGAAGAGGAGACGATCGAAGTCGATCGTGCGGACACGGACGAGTTCGATTTCGCGGGGTCTGTCGACGAAACCGCTACAGGAGACGAGTGGGAACTCAGCGACGGATCGGCAGCGTTCGGGTCGGATGATTCGGGTGGTGACGGGGAGCCTGCCTGGCTCAACGATGATACCGGATTCGATATCGGCGGCAGTGCTGTCGAACCGGAGCCGGCCGAAGCCGAGTCAGCGGCAGGTTCCGGTACGACAGCCGATACGTCCACCGCAGATCCCGAGCCAGCAGTGAATATCGACACAGCAAGCGGAAGCGCTGAACCGACACCGAGTGGTGATGACGCCGAATCGGATAACGGCGTCTCCGAAGCAACGGACGAGTCGACGTCACTCCCGGCGACAGTGGACCAGGAGGAGTCACGAATCATGCCGTCGGACGACGCGGAAGACGGTGACCTTGGCGGGCTGTTCACCGACATGAGTGAGCCCCTTGAGAAGATGGGAGAAGAGATCACCGAACCTACGGACGCGTCGGCCACGGATCCGGGGACGTCCGAGTTCGACTCGCTGTTCCCCGACGACAATCTCGACTCGATATTCGATCCCGATGCTGACGACGTCTCATCCGAGACGGTTTTCGAGGCGGGAGAACAACCGAGCGACGAATCGGAGGCCGATTCGGGTCCGACGATCGACCTCGACGGGGGAGACGACGGCATCACGGAGCCAGCAACTGAGGTGACATCGCAGGCTGCCAACGACGACCTCACAGACGATCCGACCGATACAGACGTGACTCCGCCGACGATCGATCTCGGAACGGAACCGGAAACAGAAGATGGCAGCGACGACCCATCGTCGGACGAGGAACCAACCGACTCATCCGGGCCACCGTCGACGAACGACGAGTCGATCGAATCGTCCGGGCCACTCTCGGCTGATGACGAACTAACCGAGTCGGCTGATGACGAACTAACCGAGCCGGCCGAGGACGAACCGATCGAAGCACCCGAGTCACCCTCGACCGGCGACGAACCAACGGACATAGCCGACGAGTCGGTACCGACAATCAATCTCGAAGAGGCGGACGACGACCCGGAATCTACGAACGATAGCGAACTACCCACGGACGAGGGAGAAACTGGCGACGGATCGATATTCGGTACCGACTCCGATTCGATCTTCAGCGACGAAGCGAGAGACGAACCGGACGAGGGCGGCTCACTGTTCGACTACGCAGATGATGCTGCCGACGGAGAGACAGCGGACGATAGCACACTGGTCGACGCAGACACCGACGAATCGATGTTCGAAGACGACGGCGATGGAGACGACGAGACTGACGTCTTCGACGACACCGACGAGGAGACCGACAGATGAGCCTCCAGACTGGCGACAGCGCAGGAACTGGAATCTCGACGGGGTCGGACGCACTCGCACAGACGTTCTACCCGCTGTACAAACGGCTGTTCGGGGAGGAAAGCGACTTCGTCGCCGACGTCGAGAAGAAACTCGCACAGGCGCGAATGAGCGACACTGTCGAACTCTATCTCTCTCGATCGCTCGGCGTCGGCGTCGTCGCCGGCCTCAGTCTGTGGCTGATCGGACTGATACTCGGCTACACACTCTTTGCGACCGGGCTCATCCCAGTCGGCAACCTCATCGGGATCCCGATCGGCAACGAGTTCCTCCTCGAACTCGTCATCCAGCTCCGGATTCCGGCGCTCGTCCTGTTCACCGGGCTCATTCTCGGTGCGATCGGCTTTGCGATCGGCTTTGGATCGCTGGTCGCAGTTCCGTACTCGCGTGCATCCGCTCGCAAGCGTGAGATCAATATGCTGCTGACCGACTCCGTCTCGTTCATGTACGCACTGTCGGTCGGCGGTCTCAATCAGCTCGAGATCATCGAGGCGATGGCCAAGGCTGACGACACGTACGGCGAGGTCGCAAAGGAGTTCCAGAGCATCGTCAAGGAAACGGAGTATTTCGACGTCGACTACCGGACTGCAATCCGCAAGCAGGCCCTCGAAACGCCGAGTGACGAACTCTCCCAGTTCCTGACGGACATGCTCTCGATCGTCAACAGCGGCGGTGATATGGAGAGTTTCCTCGAGGACAAGAAAGAAAAGCACATGCGAACCGCGAAACAGGAACAGGAGCTGACCCTCGAGACGCTCGAACTGTTCGGGGAGATGTACATGACCCTGTCGCTGTTCCCGCTGTTGTTGATCATCATCATGGTCATCATGCAGATGATTCCTGGTGCCGACGTGACCAACCAGATGCTGTATATGACCGTCTATGGGTTGATTCCGCTGACGGGGATCGGCTTTCTGGTCCTTGTCTCGACGGTCAAACACGACGAGCCCGGCGATGGGTACCTCTCGCTCGGTGGTAACGATCGGCAGGCGGAAAACAGCAAGCAGCAGGGGCTGCTCAATCTCGGCCTCGTCGAACAGTTCACCGGCGAACACAGTGTTTTCGATCGGATCAAAAACCGAGAAGGGACCCACGAGACACTGAACGTCCTGAAACGGCCACACATATTTTTCCGAGACAACCCGCTGATGACACTGGTACTTACGATTCCGTGTGCGACAGTGGTCGTCGTTTCGGCGATCGTGGCCGGATCAGCACCGACGTCGTGGGACGAGATGGTAGCAAACCCCATCTGGGGGACGGTCATCTATCTTTACATCCCGCTGTATCTCACGACCATTCCACTGTCGATCTTCCGGGAGTGGAACGTCCGACATCGAAACACTGTCGTCGACAAACTATCCGAAGACCTCCGGAAGCTCTCGAGTGCAAACGATACCGGGCTCACGTTGCTCGAGTCACTCAAGTCAGTGTCGGATACGACAAGCGGCAGGCTGGCCCGGGAGTTCGAGATGATGCACACGAAGGTCAACTACGGGATGAGTCTGAAACAGTCGCTCATCGAATTCAATAACAAGTACCACATCCCGCGGCTGGCCAGGACGACCCGGCTGATTACGGAAGCACAAGAGGCCTCGAACCAGATTTCGAGCGTGCTCCGAACGGCAGCTCGGGCCAGCGAAAACCACGACGACATCGAACGCGACCGCAAGTCGCGAACCCGGATGCAGGTCGTGATCATCATCATGACGTTCATGACAGTCCTCGCCGTGATCGCGATTCTCAAAACGCAGTTCATCGATACGATGGCGGGTCTCGAGTCGGGTGGCGGATCCGAGACTGGCGCTGGCGGAGACGATGCGCTCGCCGACGCAGACCTCAGTGACAACATCGACGTCAACATGCTTTCGATGTTGTTCTTCCACGCCGTGACGCTACAGGCGATCATCTCCGGGTTCATCGCCGGCTACATTCGGGACGCGGATCTGCTCAGCGGACTGAAATACACGATCGTCCTCTCGATGATCGCACTCGTCGCCTGGACACTGGTGGCATAAAATGAGCCGACGCCACAGCTCTCGATCACGGAACCGATCGCCTCCGGACCGGACAGTGTCAGTCTCGCTCTCCGATCGCGGACAGACCACACAGGATTTCGCGGTCGGAATCGGTATCTTCCTGCTGACGATCGCGTTCGTCTTTGCGTACCTTCCGTCGTTGGCCACGCCGTACGAGTCGTCGATCGGCGGCGCTGAAACGGCCCAGGCCGACCGGATCGCCGATCGGATTGTCGAAAACACGAGTGATTCGGCGACGCCGAACGAACTCAATAAGGACACCTATCAGGACAATTTCGCCCAAGACCCGGAAACGTTGGTCTCTACACTCGGCCTCAGAGCAAGCGAAGATGACGACGGCGACTTCGATACTGCCTTCGATCGAATTCACGTCACGATCGAGTCCCTCGACGAGGACGAGACAGTTCCCGAGGCTGAGTGGAGTGGTGGCCACGACTACGCCGACCAGACTGCAGCCAGCTCAGCGCGGATCGTAACAGTTGATGAGGACCTCGGGTGCAATCCTGCCTGCCGTCTCATCGTGAGGGTCTGGTGATACCATGATCGGACAGAGAGATCGTGCCCAGGCGTTTACGCTCGAAGGGTTCATTGGGTCGATCGTCCTCCTGCTTGCAGTCCTCTTTGCTCTGCAAGCGGTGGTCATTGCACCGACCACTGGTGGGCTGGCCGATCGGACCACCCAGGCACAGCTCCAACAGGAGGCCCAGGATGCACTGTCCGTTGCCAGCCAGGACGGGGATCTGTCGGAGACGGTTCTCAACTGGGATACGGAGGAAGAGGAGTTCGTCGAGATAGACGAGCCAGCAGCTCCAGGACAGGACGAACAGACCTACAGCCCGGAAGGGTTTGCAGACCAGTCACGACTCGGTGAGATTCTCGAAAAACGGTTTTCCGACGACGGCTGGAGCTACAACGTCGAACTCGTCTACGCGGACGGCAGCGGTGGGTTCGACAGCACGTATCTGATGTACCAGGGCTCGGCACCGTCGGACGCGTTCACTGCGAGTCACACCGTAACGCTGTATGACGATAGCGAGTACCCCGAGGGGGGAACAGTCGGTGATGGCGAGTATCCGATTCTGGATACGGACACGGACAGCGAGGAGATCTACAATCTCGTCGAAGTACGGGTGATACTATGGTAATCGATCGACATCGCGAAACTGACGAATCGACGGATCGTCGCGACCGGGGACAGATAATCCTCATTGGAGCGATCGTGGTTGCGTTCATCATTCTGGGCATCGTCGTCGTTTTCAACGGCGTGCTCTACACCGAGACGCTCTCGACGGGGTCGACCAGTCAGAGCGCAAGCGGTGCTGCGACGACGGAGGCAGAAATAACACACGGGATCAGTTGTCTACTCGGTGAGCTTGACGATCCGGACAGCGACGAGGTTAAAGACGAGGTCGATGAGTTCAGTGAACTCTATCAGGATGCGAAAGGCGAGTCCAGGCCGGAGATCGTAAATATAGAGCCTGGCGACCCCGAGAATTTCGGCGACGACAACGCCATCGTCGAGGTATCGTACAGCTCGAACGACCTCGACTATACGACCACGCTGGAGATCGAGGAAGCGAACTGCCCATGAGAGGAGCACAATGAGAACTAAGACGATACAGCCAACTGGCGATTCCGATCGCGGAATGTCGATCGCCGTCACGCACGTTCTGACGATCGGGATCACGACGATCCTTATCGCGTTGCTGTTGATGGGAGCCAGTACGGTGCTGGATACGGAAACCGATCGGAGTGCCGAACGGTCGCTCGAAACGATCGGCGAACGACTCGCTGGCGAGGTTGCGAACGTGGATGCGATCGCAGACGACGATAGCGAGCATGTAAACCTCACTGCAGACCATCCACGAACGGTTGCAGGGTCGGGGTATACAGTCGAGCTACTCGACAGCGATGCCTGCGATGGGCCACTACTTTCTGGCGAGACAGATTGCCTTCGACTAACATCTTCGGGCACTGATGTCGAGGAGTACGTGCCGGTCAAAGTCGATGCCTCCATTGATGAAAGTTCAGCATCGGGAGGGGTAATCGAGATCGAGTATGATGGAGACGACCTCTCCATCAGGAGTGGAAACTAATGAGAGATCCAGAAACGCCGCTCGGATCGGCAACGGAGGGACAGCGAGACAGCGAGCGTGCCATCACGGAAGTGATCGCGTTCATTCTGGTCTTTGCGATCGTCCTTGGCTCGGTGGCGGTGTTGTACACCACCGGATTCCAGGCGATGAACGATTATCAGGAGAACGAACAGCTAAACAACGCTGAACGAGGGATGACGTCACTTGCCGACAACTTCAACGATGTCGTCCGGTACGCCGGTGTGGAACAACGGTTTGGCGAACTGACGCTACGCGGTGGGACGATTAGGGTCGGTGGTGAGAGTACGACGATCGAAATCGATACCGGGAGTACGACCGAAGATTACGAACTCGGTTCCCTCACGTACGAAGCCGGCTCCGATACAATCGCCTACGAAGGCGGGGGTGTGTTCCGGGCAAGTGGCGACGGGAGCACAGCAATCAAACAGCCGCCGATCCGCTGTGCATCTAACACCGCCGTTGTGTCACTCATGAAGATCGACAACACCGGCGAGCGATCGATCCAGAGTGATACTGGTGTCGGGCTGCGGATCTCGAAAACCGATACGGAGCGGATCACCGATTTCGAGGATGACAACGTCGAAATCACTGTTGCCGGCGATACCCCATACGACAATGGCTGGGAGCAGGCGCTCACACGCAACAACTGGGAGGATGCCGGCTCGTCGACCTACGAGTGTACCGGCGTCGAGAACATCGAAATCCAGATCGTTACGGCAGAGATCGAGTTCTAGTCGCTCAGCCGATCGTCGTCCCAGTCACCGGTCACCATCGCCCGAAGCCCCGCTCGGGATGCGAGTGCCTCGACACGGGCAGCGTGGTCGGCCGCGTCTCCCGTCGTGTTCAGATAGAGCCCGTTCGAGAGCTGTTCGGCGGCAGCCATCGGCCTCCCGTCCGCGTGGGTCGGGTTCTCGTTGAGGATGGTACCGTCGCTGTCGTCGACGCTCTCGTCGGTGTCGGGCCAGGGGACGGTCACGCCGGAGAGACCGCGATCGAAACAGTACTCTGCGGCGTGGACGAGCGCCTGCTCAGGGCTCCCGTGGCCGATCGCACCGATCGAGGTACGATCATTAAAGAACCGGACCACGTACTCGCCGTCGTCGCTTTTTGGAGTGCTGTCAGGCGACGTCTCATCGTCAGCGGCGTCTGGTGACGCTGCTCTCTCGGCCTCCTCGCCATCTGCCGGGGACCGTTCTCGCGATCGGGTCACAGAGTCCTCCTCGGGGAGCGCCGGCCCGTTCGCATCCCCCAGACCGGTCTCGTCGGGCTGGCTGTCGGTTCCCACCGACTCTCGGAACTGGACCGAGATGCCTGTCTCGGCCTTCGAGTCGTCGACCCCGGGGCGTACCCCGTCATCGGTCGCAAACGAGGCCACCAGCCCCTCGAGAAACCGATCGGTCGCAGACTCGAACTCGGTCTCATAGGTCGGGCCACCGACGGCCGTGAGGTGGTCAACAATCGCCTCGGCCAGCGCCGGTCGTTCGACAGCGAATTGTCTGGCGACGTGGTGGCGTGAGTGGCGTTCGAGCCGGCGACTGAGACGGGCGTTCGTGTAGTGTTCGACCGACTGTTCGTGGTCGTCGATCGCCGTGAGCGGACAACTGAACTGCTCGACGTCGCTCGTCCCGGCGAGAAACAGCAGCTGTCGGCCGTTCGTGTAGATCGCTCGATCGATGCCGGTCCAGGCCATCGTTTGGCAGATCGCCGACGCTCGCTCCCGGTCGAGTGAGTCGCTGTAGGGTTCGATGGCGACGAATAGTGCCGGGATCGATTCGATCGTACAGACGTATTCGAAGTGGCTTCCGTCGACGGTCGTGTCGGTTCGACACGACTCCGCATGGATGTCCCAGCCGAGAGTCTCCAGGAGTGGGTCGACGAGCCAGGCGCGTGTCTCTTGGCGGGTAGACGGTGGCGCAGTGTCGACCAGTGTCCGGGTTCGGGCCAGGAACTCACGGAGGTCGAGAGCAGTCATTGAGCGATACTATTTGGGGCATGGTCATGTAAGAACCGGTCATCGTCGCTATGCGATCGGTGCCGAGAGCCGTCTTCGAGTTCGAACATCGTCTGCTGCCGAGCCCGCGGACGTACAGCGCCGGCTCGTGGGTGTGGTGGTGAACGCGGCGAGGACGCCCTTACGAACGGGTGCTGGTATCGATACGCTTGGGAGCCCCGCCGGCAGTCCCAGACTCACGCTGATAGATACGAAGTCGTGGATGGCGGACGGTAAAGGCCGATTTGAGGTTCGGCGGAATCGTCTCCGCTTTCCCGATGACGAGATAGCCGTCCGGACGCAACGAGTCTGCGATCGTCCGGAGCATCGACTCTTTGTACTCGTTATCGATATAGATGAACAGGTTCCGGCAGATGACGAGATCGAACCCCGATTTGGGGTCGTCGTTGATCAGATCGTGACGCTCGAAGTTGACGGAGTTCCGAACAGTCGGTCCCATCTCGTACCGTCGTCCGTCGACGTCAACGAATCTGGTGTAGCCATCGAGGACGTCGAGCTGGTCGTGAAAGTCGGCCGTTCGGGGCTCTTCGTAGACACCGGTTCGAGCTGTTTCGAGTGCAGGCGCGCTGATATCCGTCCCGAGAACGTGAACTGACGAGGCGTCGACCCGTGGATCGGCATGGGCGAGCATCGAAACCGAGTAGGGTTCTCGGCCGTCTGCACAGGCGGCACTCCAGACGTGGACCGCCTCTCGATTGGCCGACAGCGCACGGAGAATCTCGCGGATGCCGGCCCAGACGTCCGGGTTACGAAAGAAGCCGGTCACGTTGATGCTCATCGAATCGAGCAGCGCCTCCTGTTCGTCAGGATCGTCACGGAGTAAACCGAGATACTCTTCATACGTTTCGGTCCGTGTCCGGCGCATCCGAGACGCGATTCGTCGATCGAGGTAACTGTTGTTGTAGTGACTGGTCGCGAACGAGAGCTTGGCTTCGACGTATTCGAGTAACGCAGTGAACGCCTCGCCGCGATCGTCGCTCACAGCTCAGTCACTCCCTTGACATTGTCGGCGGCAGTCTTTACGACGAGGGAGCCAGTTCCAGGTGTGAACTCCACTGTCCGACCGTGTTCACCACCGATGTCTTCTGCGACGAGTGGGACGCCGAGTTTGTCGAGTTCCTCTTTGGCTGCGGTGATATTTCGCTGCCCGACCCCCTCACCGAAGCTTTCGAACTCGAACATATCGCTGCCGCCGGCGATCTTGGCCTCGACGGTCGTATAGCTGGCACCTCGTTCGACCATTCGTCGAAGCAGCGCACGGATCGCAGTATCGGCGTACTTGCCGGGCTTGCGGTCGCTGTTTTCGGCCTCGTCACCGTTCGGTAACATCGCGTGTGCGAGACCGCCGATTTCGGTGTCGGGATCGTAGAGCGCGATCGCGAGACACGACCCGAGCCCGTAGGATTTGAGCGTGTCGTCGCCTTCGCTGACCTCCAGTTCGGAGATCCCGACCTGAACGGGTGTCGGTGCGCCTGGTTCTGTGCCGTAGGTTTTCATACGTTATCCAGTTCCTGGAACTCTGCAGTCGTCGGGGCTTCTTCGATCCGATCGATGTCGAGATCGTTCAGTGCTCGCTCCAAGTCGTCCTCGTCCGGAATTGCATACACGTCGCAGTTGAACTCACGGCCGTCGGCAACGACGACGGTGTCGAAGACGAACGCGAAGTCCTGGCTCTCCCCGAGCTGGATGATGACGGGGTCCACCGCTGCGGAGCCGATATCGTGGATGAACTCCGGCGTCGAGTGATCGATCGTCGTATCGAGCACGTTCGCCCAGCCGTCGAGGAAGCCACTGGCCATGATGTTACCGAGTTCTTTGATCGCACTGGTACCCATTTCGCCGAAGCCGTCTTCGTCGACCTCCATCGGGACCATTGCATCGACGATCTCGTGGGCAGACTCTTCGTCGAACAGAAAGAGGAGGAAGCCACTCGGCATCCCATCGAACTCGAAGGCGACGCCGACGACTGTCTCGTCTGCAACCTGTTCGGGGATCGCCTCGAGTGAGACGAAGTTCAGCCGCCGGATCTCGACGCTGGTGTCGATTCCAGTGAGAGTCGTCGCGGTCTTTGCGACTTCTTCGGCACCGCGTTCGGCCATCCGATCGAAGCCGTCGAGTTTGTCGTAGGCGATCCCATCGCTCGTCCGAAGCTGTTCTAAGAGCCGAGACATCGACTCCCGTTTCGGGAACAGGTAGTGACTGAATCCGACTTCCGTGCCCACCGTTTCGATCTGGCTCTGGAAGAGCAAAGCGAGGTCGTCGCCATCCGGTGCCTCGTCGATGTCGCCGAAGAACGGCTCTGCAGACTGCCCCTCGACGAACTCCGGCGTCGAGACGTCGATGACGGCCTCCAGGACGTCGGCCCACCCATCGATGAAGCCGCTGTTCATGATGTGGCCAACTTCCGTCGCTGCGCTGCGAGTCATCTCGTCGAACTCGTCACCGGCTTCGTCCAGGAGCGTTTCGACGATTCGAAGCGCGCTCTCGCGATCGAAGACGATGATCGAGTAGCCTTCGATCGCCCCGGTCAGTTTGACGCGGACGCCGACCTTGTCGACCGAGTCGTCGAAGTCACGATGGATCTCCTGGCCACGCATAAAGTTGAGTTTCGTGACACCGACTCTCGTCTCGACGTCGGTCATATGCGTGAGTCGTCCTGCCGCTAACCCCGCACCTTCACGGGCCATTCGATAAAACGTCCCAAGCGCGTTGACGTCGAGTTTCATGCAGGCTGAACTTCGATATCGTTGACCATTTCGACGAACTCTTGTAAGTCGGGGAATGCGTAGATTTCGGCTTCGATCTGGTAGCTGGGGACCGTCAGATCGGAGTCGAAGAACAACGCGAGGTCGTCGCCGCCGAGCCCTGCCGTTCGAGTGACGATATCGCCTGCTGGTGCATACACCAACTGTGGAGCGGCGATGTCGATCGCCCGTCCGAGAACGTCGGCCCAGCCATCGATAAAGCCACTTGCCATCATGTTCCCCATCTCTTCGACGGCACTTCGAGCCATCTTGCCGGAGACGTCTCCCATGTCGTCGACGACGTCGCGAAGCATGATCGCGGTGATCTTCTTTGCACTTGCCTCGGGGAAGAGTATCAGGATGTGTCCGTGTGGCGGGTCGAGCAACCGAACGCGGACGCCGACGCGTTTGCCTGGCTCGAGTTGGCTTTCGATATCATCGACGTCGATGAAGTTCGTTTTCGTCACCTCCATCTGTGCGTCCTCGCCAGTCAGTTTGCTCATGTTGTCGGCGACGCCGTTCGTCCCGACCTTTGCCATTTCGTTTATGAAGCTTAGCTTCCGAATGTCGACTTTCATCGTCATAGGTTACTCCGTGGGTGTTCGTGTTTGTTCATAATGATGTTACGTCTAAGATGTTGACAACTTCTCCGCGCCCCCGCACCGTTGCCCCACTGAGTCCAGGAATATCGCGCATGAACCCCTCAAATGGCTTCACGACGACCTCCTGTTGTCCGTATACGTCGTCACAGTGTAGCGCGATCGGCCGGACCTCATCACGGATCCGAATAACCATCCCGTTACCGTTGGCCCCCCTATGTGGCGTCTCGAGCGCCTCGTCCAGATGAACAACGCGACAGTCACCGTCACCGTCGTCGTCTGGCAAGACAGTGGCGCCATCGACGGTCTCGATCGACGCCGCGGTTTCGATGTCGTCGACGGCTTTGATTGGGACACCGAACTCTTCGCCGCCGCTTTCGACGAACAGGATGTCGTCGATCGCGACCGTCACCGGCAGTGTCATCGTGACTGTCGTCCCGGCACCTGCCTCGCTGTCGATCTCGAGGGTCCCGTCGAGATCCTCGATCGTTCGTTTGACGACGTCCATGCCGACCCCGCGCCCGCTTACGTCTGTTACCTCGTCGGCCGTCGAGAGGCCCGGATGGAAGATGAGATCGTACGCCTCGTCGTCCGAAAGGTCGGCTGCCTCGTCTTCGGTAAGGATGTCGGCCTCGATGGCTTCCGATCGCAGTCGATCCGGATCGAGTCCGCTGCCGTCGTCCGATACCGTAATCCGCACCCGATCGCTCGATCGATCGGCAGTTACCGTCACGGACCCTTCGGGCGGTTTGTCAGCCGCTGCCCGCTGTTCGGCTGACTCGATCCCGTGATCGACGGCGTTTCGGACCAGGTGAATCAGCGGATCGCCAATCCGATCGAGAATACTCCGGTCGAGTTCGACGCTCTCGCCGGTCATCTCGAAGGAGACCTCTTTGTCCTGTTCGCGGGCGATGTCTCGCACTACCCGTGGGAGTCGGTTTGCGACCGTGTTCAACGGCACCAGCCGAACGTCCATCACCGTCTCCTGGAGATCGGTCGTGAGATCCTCGACGTCGTCGAGTTCCCGTGCTAATGTCTGTGGATCTTCGCCTGACTCGATCGCATTGCGGAGCCGAACACGACTCGTGACCAGTCCTTCGACGAGGGTCAAAAGCGAATCGATCTGTTCGACGTCGACCCGGACAGACTGAATCTCGTCGGTTTCATCGTCGGCATCGGGCTCGTCGGTTCCCTCCGGAAGACTGATCTCCGGGATCTCGAACGTCGGTTCGTCGTAGATCCGGACGACATCGTCGTCCTCACCGCTCGTCTCGACGGTATCGTCACCGAATGACTCAACCCGATTGTCGTCCGAATCGAACGACGACCCTGACGGGAACGACTCGTCCGTGGCTGCGTCGTCGGCCGCCACGTCATCGAATGGATCCGTGCCGAAGTCGCCTGTATCGTCGACTGGGTCAGTTCCACTGGTGTCGTTGGTCTCGAAGCCGAAATCGGTCGTTCCGAACGACTCGTCATCGAAGTCCACGGTAGTATCGTCGAACGCATCGTCCATACCGTCGTCTTCGAAGGTAGCAGCATCGTCGTCGTCGAACTCGGCGCCGAACGCATCTGCCGTCTCGTCTCCGGGCTCGGCGCCGAACGCGTCTGCTGTCTCGTCGTCGAACTCAGCCCCGAACGCGTCTGCTGTCTCGTCGTCGAGTTCGTCTCCGAACTCTGCATCGAGATCATCTGCTGTCTCGTCGTCGAACTCATCTCCGAAGTCGTCGCCTGCTGCAGTTGCTGTATCGTCGTCGGTTTCGACGCTGAAGTCATCGTCTTCGGCACTGAAGTCGTCGCTTTCAGCAATGATGTCGTCGTCTTCGGCACCAAAGTCGTCGTCTGCCGCGGTTGCTATCTCGTCGTCTTCGGCGCCGAAGTTATCGGCCGTGGCTGTCGTCTGGTCGTCTGTTGTAGTTGCTGTCTCGTCGTCGAATCCGAGATCGACGTCGTCGACGCCTTCGTCTGTGGTAGAGACGTCGTCTACCGAACCGTTACTGTCGACAGGTTCCGAATCTGCCCAAGATTCGGTGTCGATCGAGTCAGCCGAACTGACCGGTTCTGAGGCAGGTTCCGTCGACTCGTCGGTGGCTGTCTCGCTGTCACTGGGTGCCGGCTCGTCGATCGTCGGCTGTTCCGCTTCTGCTGGCTGTTCTGTAGCAGCCGACTCCTGCACGGTCCGGTCTTCTTCGTCGATTTCGCGTTCGTCGTCAGCAGCGATTCTTTCGGTCGATGAGCCACTGGAGGTCTCGGCCGTGGTCTCGCTGTCTTCGTGGTCAGCGCCCGTCTCACTAGCGGTCGAGTCAGCTCCCGATTCGTCGATCGGTGCTGGCGAGGCATCGGCTCTGTCTGCTTCAGTCTCACCAGCCGCGCCCGTGTCAGCCGTAGGCTCCTCAGCAGCCAGCATCTCATCGAGTTCCTCGTCGACGGACTCGTCGGCGACTTGCAGTCCATCGGGGTGTTCGTCCTCAGCCAGCATCTTATCGAGTTCTTCGTCGGCAAGCTCGTCGTCAGCCGGCATTTTGTCGAGCTCTTCGTCGACAGGTTCGTCATCAGCCAGCAACTCGTCGAACCCGTCGCCGTCGGGCTCGTCATCAGCCAGCATTTCGTCGAACCCGTCGTCGTCGGGCTCGTCATCAGCCAGCATCTCGTCGAGCTCTTCGTCGACAGGCTCATCATCAGCCAGCAACTCGTCGAGCTCTTCGTCGACGGGCTCATCATCAGCCAGCACCCCGTCAAGATCTTCGTCGACGGGCTCGTCGTCGATCAGCATCTCGTCGATCGCGTCGTCAGCGGGCTCGTCGCCGAGGAAGGAGTCGTCCTCAAGATCGACATCTTCGCCGAGCAACTCGTCCATGTCGACCTCGTCGCCGTCATCGAACTCGTCGAACTCGAGTTCGTCAAGTTCGTCCTGTAGTTCGTCGAAGCCGACCATCTCGACCTCGTCTTTGAGTTCGTCGAACACCGCACTGGCGTCGTCGACGTCGGTATCGTCGGCATCGACATCGGCATCTGACGTGGACTGGTCGACCGCCGGCTCGGTCTCCTCGTCGACGGATGAGACCGCCGGCTCGATCTCCTCGTCGAAGAGATCGTCGAAGGAGCCGGCCTCTCCCATCTCGTCGAACGCGTCCAGTTCGTCATCTTCGAGCTCTTCGACTTTCTCGTCGAGATTGTCGAACTCGCTGAACTCGTCGAGGAGTTCGTCGACCTCGAGATCCTGGACGTCCTCCTGTGAGAGCTCGTCGCCGGAGTCAGGTTCGGTTGCAGCGAGTTCGTCAGCGTCCGCATCGCGATCGGAGACAGCGGCATTGAACTGGTCGGTCACGTTGATGATCTCGAACGCGTCGACCTCGTCGACCGGTCCGAGCCCCGATCTGATCGCTCCTTCACCGACGGCACTTCCGAAGACGGCATCGAAGCTACCACCGTACTCATCGGCATCAATCCGTTCGCGTGGCGGGTCGGTCCCGATCAGATCGAACGCGTCGATCAGCGCCTTGACCACCAGCGTCCCGTTGTTGACGTCGTCGTCAGGGGTGATCGCAAGTCGAGCGACATAGCCATCGTGGTCGTCTTTGGGCGGATCGAACCGGTCGACGAGATCGACGATCTCGCTTTCGGTCGGTCGATCGATCGACGGGGCGCTGTTCTGGGTATCGATCGGCTCTCGAAGCGCCTCGATCGTCTCCGACGGATCGGCTTCGATCTCGCCGGTCGCCTCGACTTCCTCGATCATCGTTTCGAGTTCGTCGACGGCGTCGAAGACGACGTCCATCAGCACAGGCGAGACGGCGAGGTCGTCGGATCGAATCGCATCGAGCAGGTCTTCGATCGCGTGAGCGAGATTGCTCGCTTCCTCGAGCCCCATCGCACCGCAGTTGCCTTTGAGCGTGTGGGCGATACGGAAGATATTCTCCATCGCCTCGATGTCGTCGGGATCCCGCTCTAACGTGAGCAGGGCGTTGTTCAACTCCGTTATTTGTTCGTCGCTTTCCTGTACGAAGTCGGTTACATAATCAGTCATCGTTCTCACCGTCCGTTGCGAATACGTCGACGATTCCGTCGACGATGTCGTCGGCGGGGACGACGTCGTCGATACATCCCGTCTCGATCGCCTTGCGAGGGATCCCAAAAACCGGGCTTGTCGCTTCGTTCTGGGCGATCGTGTAGCCACCAGTGGCTTTGATCGCCTCGATGCCGGCCGCTCCGTCACGTCCCATCCCGGTCAACACGACACCACAGAGCCCGGTGTCGACGTGGTCTGCGGCAGTCGTCATCGTGACGTCGATCGCCGGGCGAACACCGTGGATCCGTCCCGTTCCGTCCAGCCGAACGTCGAGTTCGCCGTTGGTATCGGCTGTGACTTCGAGGTGGGAATCACCTGGTGCAACGGCCACCGTCCCGGCTGCGATGCGATCGCCGTCGGCCGCCTCGAAGATGTCGTACTCGCTGAGCGAGTCGAGTCGATCGGCGAACCGACCAGTGAAACTTTCGGGCATATGCTGGACGATCAGCACTCGTGCGCCGAGTGCTGCCGGGAGTTGTGTCACCAGTCGTTCGACGATCTTCGGGCCACCAGTCGACGCGCCGACCACGATGGTCGGCCGATCGATGTGTCCCTCGTCGAGAGAGACCGGTCCGATACTGTCGGTATCGCTTCCCTGCGTGGACCGCCCCGTGGCGTCCGGCGTCGGAGTCGGTTTGGTTCCCGTCGTGTTCGACCTCTGCGGCTGGGAGCCGGTGACGGAGCCCGCGTTCGTGGATGCGATGCCACGCTCTGCCGTCGTCGATGACTCGGACGCCGTCGATTGTGTGGCCGTCCCAGCACGAGCAAGTGCGAGCGGCGAGACGTCTGCGTCGGCAAGTTCGTCGACCTTCTCGACGACCTCTTCGGCGAGGGTTGCGATGTTTCTCGATCTCAGATCGCTGTCGTCGGACTTGTGCAAGAAGTCTACCGCGCCGCGTTCGAGTGCGTCGAGTGTTGCCTCCGCCCCCGCTTCCGTGTACGCACTGAGCATGAGGATCAGCGTCGGGTTCGTCGCCATGATTCGTTCGACAGCGTCGATTCCCCCGAGTTCGGGCATTTCGACGTCCATCGTGACGATGTCTGGGTCGTACGATTCAACAGCGTCGATCGCCTGAAAGCCGTTCGTTGCCGTGTTGACCTCGTAGCCAGCGTCGGTAAGCGCGTTACCGATCACTGTCCGCATAAACTGCGAGTCGTCGACAACGAGTACTCGCGTCATGCAGCAACGACGTCTGAAAGGGCTTTTCTGACGCTTGGCTCTTCGAACGGTTTCGTAACGTAGCCGTCTGCGCCAGCTTTGACTGCGAGTTTCATTTTCTCACGCTGTCCCACACTCGTACACATGATGACACGGGCATTGGGATCGAGCTTTTTGATCGCCGCGGTGGCCTTGATCCCATTGCACTTTGGCATCACGATATCCATCATCACGATCTCCGGATCGTATTCTTTGTACAGTTTGACTGCTTCAGCGCCATTGGACGCCTCTCCGACGATGCGGTAATCCTGTTCGAGAATCTGTCGGAGTAGATTCCGCATAAAATGAGAGTCGTCCACGATGAGCACCCCTGTCGACATTCAGTAGTACACCAACCGCTGATAGAAATACAACTACCATAAATGCTGTCTCTCGATTATCAGCCATGATAAACAACGAATACGACGGAACAGACCGCCTCAGACCCCTGACATCCGAACCGCGATGAAACCGTCTACTCGCCGTGACCTGACGCAAACAGGAGTTTGTCGACATCGACGACCGCCGTCGTCTCGACGAGGATCTCTCGGGTCTGCTCAGCTGTCTCGGCGTGCTCTTCGGGCTCCTCTGCAAGCTCGAACGTCTCGCCGATCGCACCGAAGCTATCTTCGGACGATTGCTGGCCCGACGACAGCGTCGTAGCGCCGCCCGAACCGAACGAAGTCGCGGTATCGTCGTCGCTCGTATCGTCGGCCGCTGTCTCGGTGCCAACGACACTCCCTGGGCTGATCTCCGGCTCTCGCTCCTGTTCGACGAGCGCCACGACGAGTGGATGATCGAGGACTCTCCCGGATAGTTCACGCTCTTCGATCATCGACTCGTCAAGCACGTTTCGTTCCAAAATCGTCTCGACGCCGATGACCTCGTCGACACGGATCGCTGCCGACTGCTGATCCGTGGGCCGATCGAAGACGAGTAATCGTTCGTCACCAGATCGGTCTTCGGTCGTGGAGAAATGCGCCCGAGGATCGATGACGACTGTGATATCACCCCGGAGATCGGTTACGCCATCGATCGCTGGCGGGGAGCGTGGAACCCGCGTCAGATCGTCCGGAGGTTCGGCAATGGTGTGGACGTTTTCGATCGGGATGGCGAGTCTGTGTTCGCCAAGACCAATGAAGACGAACCGCAAGCGTGGTTCCTCGGTATCTCCGTCATCCGACTCCGTTCGCTGTGTCTCCGAGTTGTCGACGTCGATTCCGAGAAGCTTTTCTGGCAGATCCGGGGCCATGTTCCTGTTCGTGTATTTCATCCCATCAATAAAACGTTGACTCCCGTATCTATCAGCTCGGATACAACCGTTCGGCGAGCGGATCGACGAGTCGAATCGATGCCGATAGCAGGCCTCTCCCAACTGAAACCGGCGATTACCGCATTCCAGGCGGTGGGCCGTCGTCCGAGTCGTCTTCGATATCGACGTCTAACCCCAGCTCCGATCGCTTCTCTTTGAGTCGCTTTGCTTGCCGATAGTAGTAGGCGACACCGGCACCACCGAGTACGACGACGACGCCGACGACCCCAGCGAACAGTGTGATATCTCGCGTGTGGTAGAATCGGATTGAGAGCGTACTATCGACCTCCGACCAGACCAGTCGCTCACGATCGCCGTCGTCGACCATCTCACGGTCGTAGCCACTGGGGTTGACGTCGCCGAACAGGAAGTTCGACGTCCGGTGATTGTCGGGGAGGGTCACTTCGTACGAGCCCGCGACGAACGCCGGCAGGGTGAACGTCTTACTCCCTGCACTCCCCGAGAACGCCAGCGTCCCGTTGCCGTCCGGCACGACGATATCGGTGCTCGATCGGCCCTGATCGACATCGAGTTCGGAGCCGGTAACCTCTGTCCCATTGGGGTACCAGTAGCGAACGCTGTGGATATCGAGTGCTTCGTCCCGGTAGAAATTCGACCGGTACAGTGAGAGCTCCTCGGTCTCGTTCAGATCGTACACGGCACGAAACTCGCCGCTTCCGATCAGACTGCCGCCTTCGACATCGATTGCGACGTCGGCGTCGCTGTCCCTGAGATCGTCATACTCCTGTTCGCGGTCGAGATCCTCGTCGGAGATCCCGCCGAAGATCATCGAGCAACCGGCTAAGCCGACGAGGAGGGCGACCGCGAACACCGCGAGGACGAACCGGCGATTCATACTAGGGAACGACACAGCGGAGTTCCGCTGGGAGATACTCGCCAATGCTCGCAAGCAACCCCGGCGGATCGGTATCTTCGGTACAGATCACGCTCTGTTCGAGTAGTCCGAGCCGTTCGACCGTCACGTAGTCCTGGGCGTGGCCGGCGCGGTTGAGTGTCGCCCGCACTTCGGCTCGTGTCGCACTGTTGATGTTGAGGCGGCCGTCGCCCCGAGTCCACTCGTAGAGCCGATCGATCTCGACGTCTGCGAGACGAGACGGCGCCTCGTCGCCGCCGTAGACGAACCGCAGCGGCATGTGTTGGACCAGGCCGTAGCGATCGCGGATCTGTGCTGGCGATCCGGGTCCGAGATCGAGTTCGTCTGCCGGAATCCGGACGCCTTCGCCCTGACCAGCGTCGAGAACGAATCCGTCCTCGTCCCAGCTCTCGAACGTCCCGACGTAGGTTTCGCCGGCGTCGAGATCGGGAACGATCTCGCCAAACTCCTCGCGAAGGACGTTTCGGGCGACTATAGCGTCGTCGCCCTCGATCGTCACCGATGGGAAATCGTCGTGGCGAATGCCGAGTTCGCACTCGATATCGAGGTCACGGATCTCGTTGTCGACGAGCGATCGCAGCGAGTCCAGCGCCCGCTCGCGGGCGTCTCCGTCGACGTACAGTTTGGTTGCAAGTACGACCATCAGGCCTCTGCGTCGATGTTGAGTTCGTCCTCGAGTGCATCGAGTCGATCGTCCATCGCAGTGACGAGTCGATCGTTGTCCATCGATTCGACGGGTGAGCCACACTCCGGACACTCGAAGTTGAAGTCCATCGCTTCACCGAACTCGAAGCGGATCGAGCAGATCTCACAGAGGTAGAACTCGTGGTTGCGCTCGTACTCCTGGCGCTTTTCGAGCGCCTCGTGGAGCCGATACATCTCCTCTTCTAAGTTCTCCGGAATGTTGTCGTACTCGAACGTCCAGAGGTAGGTGAGCCACCCCGAATCCTCGTCACGAAGCCGTCGATACGTCGCCAGGTCGTTCTCATACAGGATGAACAGCGCACGGCGAACGTCGTTCAACTCGAGGTCCAGCTCTTCGGCGAGCTCCTCGTCGGTCACTTCCCCATCCGGGGGTGCCGCCGCGACGGGCATCCCCTTGGGACCGACCAGCTCGTGCAAGTACTTCTGGATGACCGGGTCCTCGAGCAGATCCTCAAAAGCCATTATCCATCTATAACGCCATCCGGCCATTAAGTCTTGTCAACTGCCCCGCGTGCGGCTGCGTAGAATTTATTAATCATAAGCTCAACCTGAGACTCCGCCCCGCCCGAACCCACCAACCATTTTGACAGTTGCTCCCCTCCGTCCAGTATGGACCGATCAGATGACACGCCCACCCGTGACCTCCTTTCAAACGTTCTCGTTCCCGTTGCACACGAAGACGACGCCCGGACGACGGCTCGCGCGCTCGAACCCTACGACCCGGCTCACGTCACGGTACTCCACGTGGTCGAAAAAGGGGAGGGCGTCCCGGATAAGACGCCAGTCGCCCAGTCCAAGGAAGTGGCCGTTGCCTCGTTCGCCGCCCTTCGAGAGGTGTTTCCTGACGCCGACGACCACATCGCGTACGGCAGGGACGTCGCCCAGACGATCTTCGAGGCCGCTGACGAGGTTGAGGCGAGTTCGATTGCCTACCGGGCACGCGATGGAAACCGTCTCGCACAATTTCTCTCCGGCGATCTGTCACTAAAACTCGTAACCGAGTGCGATCGGCCCGTGATCGCGCTGCCGCGTACAACCGACACCGAAACGTAGACTGCCAGGACCCCTACCGATCGTCGCGATCTGATTTTGCGAGCCCAAACAGCCGTTCTCGGAGCGATCGACTGGTCGGTCGCTCTGCCAGCAACACCGAACAGGCGACCTGGTCGACGACGTCGTAGGCAAGCGAGCCACGGACGAGCCGCGAGAGCAGGCCGCGTTCGGTCGCCCCGATGACGAGGAACGTATGATCGCGGGCTGCCGCGGCGATCGCGTTCTCGATGTCCCCGGAGGTGTCGATGCGAATCGCTGCATCGTCGAGGTCGTGGTCTGTGGCCCACTCCGAAAGGAATGCTTCGCCTGTATTGTACTCACCCTCGTCGACGACGTGCAAGAGCGTGATCTCGGAGTCAAACTGGTCGCGGAGGTGTCTGGCGATCTCCGCGCTCAGATCGGAGCCGGGACCGCCCGCGGTCGGCACCAGCACGCGATCGGCGTCGAGGCCGCGATCGTTGAACACGAGGAAGTCACAGGGGAGATCGTGTGTGAGTTCGTCGAGTGGCTGTTCGGCGCGGCCGGCAGACCACGGTCGACCGCCACCCCAGCCCATAACAACCTTATCGGCCCCGTTGCGTCGGGCGGCGTTGAACACCTCCTCGAACGAGCGGTGGGAGACGACGGTCTTGATATCCACCGGAACATCCATCGTCTCCGTGCTCTCACGAACGGCCATCATCAGGTTCTGGGATTCGGTGTCGATCCGCTGGACGTGCTCGGACCCTTCCGTAAGCGGCGTCTGGTCCGGCACTTCGACGATGTGGACGGCCTGGACGCGGCCGCCGTTTGCCTTCGCGATAACACTTGCAAGCGAAAGCAGGCTGGCCTCGGTTCGTGGGTTCGAGACCGGAACCATCACGGTGTACTCGTCGTCGCCGGCCGGTTTCGCGGCGGTTGCCGCCGAGACGGCCACGTCGGGCATCTCGTCCGATCGCGAGAGGATATACTGACTCAGAATTCCTTCCTTGTCGGTCTTGGTTCGGGCGTAGAGGCCGTACCAGATGACCGCACCCACGACGAAGAGCGCGCTGAGTGCGATCGCGGTTCGCTCCATGAAGTAGATCAGCCCGAGTGAGAGGACGATCCCGGCGATCGGGGTGAGTGGGTAAAACGGCACGGTGAACTCGGGGTCGTACTCCGGGACGTCAGCTTCACGGAAGACGATCAACGCGCCGTTGATCAGCGCGTAGACGACCAGGTGGAGGACGCTCGCGGCCGTCGCCAACACGGCGAGGTCACCGCCGAGTGCCACAATGAACAGGAGGATCATGACGCCGGTGACGGCGATCGATCGGTACGGCGTTGCAAACCGGGGATGGATCTCGTTCAGCCACGAGGTGACGATCTTGTCTCGTCCCATCGCGAAGTTGATTCGTGCCGACGCGAGAATCGATGCGTTCGCACTGGAAGCGGTTGCGAGGAGTGCTGCGAGCGTAATCGATGTCACGCCGATGATGCCGAGGTTCCCTTCGAAAATGATGCCAGCCACGTCGGACATTGGCGTTTCGAGATCGATCGAATCGTAGGGGATAATCCCGATCATCAGGCCGACGAGGATCACGTAGATGACCATCACGATGCCGACGCTGCCGATGATGGCGATCGGCAGATTCCGGCCAGGATTTTTGAGTTCCTCGCCGATCGTCGCGATCTTTGCATAGCCGAGATAGGAGACGAACACGAGTGCGGTGCCGGGCAGGATTGCGGCCGTTCCTTCGGGCGTGAAGCCGTCGGCCGTGACGGTTCCCCAGTCGAACGAAAAGAGGCCGACGATCGCGAAGATCGTGAGAATCCCGAGCAGCGCCGTAACGATGACTGTCTGGATGCCGCCGGTCTCCTTTGCGCCCAGATAGTTGACGCCGACGAAGATGATACCGGCCAGTAACGCGCCGATCTGAATGTCGGAGATGACGAGCGGCCCGAGTACGATCGTCGGGAGCAGTTCGACGGTTCCAAGCATCGGAATCGTTATCATTACGCCGGACAGCAAGGTTGCGAGGTAGCCGCCAAAGCCGATACAGTAGAAGGCGCTGGCGAAGGCAAGCCCCATCCAGTCGCCCATCCCAGAGATCGAGCCAAAGAGCGGGCCAAGTCCCTTATTGATGTAATAGTAGGCACCGCCGGCTTTCGGCATCGCCGTCCCGAGTTCGCTCACCGAGAACGCGTTGACCATCGCGATACTCCCGCCAATAATGAACGAGAGGACGACCGCGGGGCCGGCCTCGGCTGCGGCGACGCCGGGGAGAACGAAAATTCCCGCACCGATCATCGTTCCGATCCCGACCGCCATCGCCGAGACGAGCCCCATGTCCTTGGCGAGTTCTTCGTCACTCCCAGTCATCGAACCCCTCCGTCTATCGGCGATCGAGAGCGACCGGGCATCTCCACGGTGGCAGGCGAGCTGTCGGCAGTCGCCACATCGATTTCAAAGCCGATCGATAGAGCCGTTGCGTGCTGCATTAGTATGCTGCCCCATGGATCGATACTATCGTATCTGGGACGACTATTCGTGAGACTGGCGAGAAAACTACAGCATCCATACAGGGCCAAAGAGAGAGGGTCGTGTTAATTTGTTCGGTTGGGCGGTCAATCGGGTATCGATCACATTCTCACAGTTTTGTACCCAATACGTGATTACCGTTTCCAGAACGCGCCTGTAAACAGGACGAGGACGGGAATAATCTCGAGACGCCCGATCCACATCAGAAAGATCATCAGGAGTTTCGATGTAGTCGGGAACCCGTTATAGCCGCCGAAGGGCCCCAGTTCACCGAATCCCGGCCCGATGTTACCGATCGTCGCGATACTTGCACTGATAGCGTCGAGTGTCGTTAGTTCGATGGTGTCGACGCGGGCCGCGTCCAGTGCAATCAAAACGGTGGCGACGGCGAAGATGAGGAGATACATGACGGTAAAGCCGAGCACCCCTCGAACGGCATCCTCGTCGACGACGTACCCGCCGAGCCTGACCGGCCGGACGGCCTCAGGATGGGCGCTCGTGTACAGTTCCCGGTGGGCTATCTTCAGCACGATCAGCCACCGAATAACCTTGATACCGCCACCGGTCGAGCCGGCACTGCCCCCGATGAACATTGCAAACAGGAGGAGGACCTGGGCGTTCGTCTCCCACTGCGCAAAGTCACTCGTCGCATACCCCGTCGAATTGATCAGGGAGACGATCTGGAAGGCGGCCTGTCGGAGTGCCGGTTCGCCCGCTCTCTCGGTTGTTCCACCGAGTGCGCCGAGTGCCGGTGCCGCGCCGCTGTAGAGGAGCGCACCGAGGATCCCGGCGAGGACGGCGATAGCGCCGGCATACGCACGAAACTCGGTGTTTTGAATGATCTTCCGTGGCTCGCCGTGAAACAGAAACCAAAACAGCGCGAAGTTCGTCCCGGCAACGATCATGAACGGAATAACGACCCACTGAACGACGGCGGAGAACGCCGCGATGCTATTCGCTTCGGGAGAGAACCCGCCCGTCGGCAGGGTCGTAAAGCCGTGTGCGACCGCGTTGTAGAACCCCATGTTCGGTGCGAGTCCAGCGAGGTGGAGCCCATAGAGCAAACAGATGTAAAAAACGGTAAAGGTGAAGTAGACGAGCCAGAGGATGCGCGCCGTCTCCGCGATCTTTGGCGTCAGCTTCTGTAACTCCGGCCCCGGTGCCTCGGCTCGGATGAGCTGTGCGCCGTTGACCGCCAGCTCCGGAAGAATCGCGATCATGAGGACGATAATCCCCATCCCGCCGAGCCACTGTGTGAGCTGTCGCCACATCAAGATTGCATGCGAGTGACGATCGAACGAGATCTCTTCGAGTACGGTCGCCCCGGTCGTGGTAAAGCCGGACATCGACTCGAACAGTGCGTTGACTGGATGGGAAAGCGCAGATGCCGTCCCGTAGCCGGCGAGCAGGTACGGGATCGCACCGACGGTTGCCACTGCAAGCCACGATATTGCGACGAGTAAGAGCGCTTCTCGCGGTTGTAACTCCGGATCCGGATCGAGCCGCTCTAAGCCGAGACCGAGTGCGATCGTGAGGGTGATTGTCACTGCGAAGACGAGGATGTCCTCCTGGTAGACGAGTGCAACGACCAGCGGGACGAACATCGTCAGTGCGAGGTACTTGAGGATCGTTCCAGTGAGCGAGAGGCTCGCACGCCAGTCGACGCGAACGCTCATCGGCACCACTCCACCGGTCTCATCGGCATGCTGTTCACCATTGCTTTGGGAACGGTTCTAAACGTGTTCACCCCGTAACATGGCCAGGGATGCACGTCCGACTGCCCAGCGTTCGACAGCCTCGAACGTTTTTCGACGTATTCGGAGTCATCACCATCTCGATCGCACTGGTTGCGGCCGTGCTTGCCGTCTGGCACGGCACGATCGTCCGACTCGAAATGGTTGCGTTCGTTGTCCTGGTGTTCGGGTGGGCCATATGGGCGATGAACCGCATTCTCAAGCGATCGGTCGAGCGGACCAGACGAGGCCGTGGGCGACGGTGATCGGTGTCCATTCGAGTGCTGGCCATGCCAGTGGATTGGCCAGGTGCTGCCACGCTCGTCCACGGCCTGGATCCGATCGAACACGGTATCACTCCACCGTTGGTTCGGGACGACCGCCGAGACGCTGAATGAGCCCCTGACGGAACGTTCGTGGCGCACGATTCTCGCCACGGGCCATGAGGACTGTCCCGGTGCTTTCTTCGACGATACGCTGTGGGATCGAGCCGTACAGTGCCTGTGCGACGGTGCTCGACCCGGTTGCTCCGACAACGACTGTCTCGTATTCGGTAGTCGCATCGATGAGTGCCTCACGGACGTCTTCGCTGACGATCACCCGAGGTTCGTACTCCCCATCGGTAAGACCGGCATTTGCAGCGACGTCAGCGATCGTCTGCTCACCGGCTGCGATCGGATCGGCCGTATCCTCGATGTCCGGTTCGGGCTGTGCGTTCAACAATGTAAGCGTCGTGTCGGGGAACGCACGGTGGAGCTCCACAGCACGGCGTGCTGACGCAGTTGCGTGTGGGCCGCCGCCTGCAAGAGTCACGATCGACTCCGGCGTAAGCGATGGATCCTTGACGAGCGTGACCTCACAGGGGGCTCGTTCGAGCAAGGGATCGATTGTCGAGCCGAAGAGGACGTCCCGTCGTTTTCGTTCACCGGCCCAGCCCAGCAGGACGTGATCGGCGTCTTCCTCCTCGAGCACCCCGAGGAGTGCGTCGCCTGCGTTGCGACCGACCAGCGCTCTCGTTCGGATGGCGATGTCGAGATCCTCGGCGACGTCACGTGCGCTTGCAAGGAGGTCTCGCTGTCGTTCGACGCGTTCTTCTTCGTACTCGATCTGTGCTGGTGAGGTCTGGGGTGGCACTTCGAGGACGTTGACGGCGACGAGTTCGGCGGCCTCCTCGCGGGATGCTGCACTCGCTGCAGCGTACCGAATGAGTGGCCGCTGAGTTTCGGGGTTCGAGACTGGGACGACGACCCGGTAGACGTCCTCGTCGACATCCGTTTCCTCGACCGGAGCGACGGCCTCACCGATCAGCGTCGTCGAGAGTGCCTTCTCGCGCGAGTAGTACGCCCACCAGCCGATAGCAATCAGGACGATCAGTATACCGATCGCCTGCACCACAGAGAGGACGGTGAGACCAGCGATCGTGAGAAGCGGCGTATCACCCATCTGTACCATCACGGCGAGACAGGCGAACATCCCGACCGCCGGAACGATCGGATACAGGGCCGCCGGGATCAGGAAGTCGGGGTCGTACCCCTCCGGTTCGGCTCGTCGCAACACGACGACGGCAGCGTGAACGAGCGCGTAGGTGAGCAAGAACATAAACGCGGCGACGTCGGCGAGCGTGGCGATCGGCAACGGGCTAGCGATAAGCAGAAGGATGACACCGCCGGTCGCGAGGATCGCACGGTAGGGCGTTCGGTACTGGCCGTGAATCCGGTTGAGCCAGTCGGTGAGAATCTGGTCGCGGCCCATCGCGAAGTTCACGCGTGCCGCAGAGAGAATCGAGGCGTTCGCCGAGGAGATCGTCGCCAGAATCGCACCGACGATCATGACGCCACCGCCGACCGTCGCGGCGTTCAGGGTGAAGCCCGCGACGGTCAGCGAGCCGAACACGCCGGAGATCTCCCGTGCGACGTCGGCGACCGGAACGTCGGAGCCAGCGAGATCCGGGACCGGAAGGATACCGGTGCTGACCAGCATGACCAAGACGTACAGCAGCGTAGGTGTGACGACTGCGGCGATCATCGACAGCGGGAGGTTGCGGCCGGGATTTTTGATCTCCTCGGCGCTGGTCGCGATCACTTCGAAGCCGATGAACGTGACGAACACCGTCCCGGCGGTCACACCGACGACCGCCCAGCTCTCGCCTTCACGGACGAACGGGTCGAGGAGATTCAGATCGATCTGTGGCAGCCCGATACCGATGAACAGGAGGATCAGCCCGACGAGCAAAATGACGATGATGTTCTGGAAC
>LFCJ01000175.1_pt1 | contig 36536 bp, 41 predicted proteins | sample 643141 | NCBI WGS metagenome assembly LFCJ01 (sample SAMN03766243, study PRJNA286221) | soda lake metagenome | biome: soda lake; feature: Kulunda steppe; material: water; isolation source: sample B1-Br-g2 brine of Lake Bitter-1 | place: Russia: Kulunda steppe | collected 2010-07
GCCAAATCTTCTATATCGAGGCCGATTATGAATGGATTTTCAGGGTTTTCGGGTATGGTGTCCCAGTAAAGCTCTATTTCAGGGTTTTCTATGACTGTTTCTGCGTTGAGGCCTTGTTCAAGTGTTTCTACGTCTGTTTCTTCTCCTGTTTCTAGGAGTATTTTTATGTCTTCCATTGTGGCGCGATGTCTCTAAGTTTGGATGAGGGATGCAATAATAAAAACGGATTGTTATTAAGCAGGAGTAACATCTAATAGTGGTTGTTCTCCAAATTACTTCTACAAAGTTTCCACTGATTTAAGTGTTTGCTCGTCAGTAGTAATAGAGAGGGTTTTTTCTTATGGAAAGAGAAGAAATGATGAAGTTTGAGGACGTAATTTCTGATAGAAAGAAAATTTACAGTAACTTAGAGAACTCTTACGTATTCTCTAAACAAGCCCTAGAACAAGCACCAATAACGGAAGTAGCAGATTTATGGGAAAACGCAGAAGAAAAGACAGAATTTTATATCCGCCTCCTCTCAACAGAAAAAATTTCTGGAGACGTGAAAAGATACTCGGACCTAGCCGATCTCGGTTTTTTCGTGCTAGATTCATTTTATAGAAATGCTGAAAACTATCTTGAAGCCGAAGAGAGTTTCGATATATTTGCTGATAGAAAAGGAAAAGAATATGATTCTCTATCTGAAGAAATGGAGGATAGAAGAGGAGAAGACTACGACTTCACTGAATCTACAGAAGAACTTCTTGATTCTATAGAAGAACTTGACGAAGCCTACTGGAAGAACTGGGGTATTGAGATTTTGGGGGGATGGAATTGACATGGGTAGATGTTGTAAGCAGAGCTAATGAAGAACTAGACGAGATAGGACTGGATTCGTTTTCAGGAGAGGTTATAGAGGCAGATAGGGGTAGAATGGATAGGCCTTTCCTTGTTAAGGATAATTCAGTCTTGGTAAGAGACATGGAGCAAGACTTTGGAATTGCTCTAAGAGATTTAGCAGCTCACGAAATGACGGCAGACATAATGTCAGACAGAGCAGGATTACCTAGTCCAGATACTCGTACCTCTGCAGACGCTACAGAATTTGTAGAGCTATATGGGAAGCTTGATGAGGGAGAATCTTCAGCTTATGCGCCGGGAGATGAATCGCGTAAAAAAGAGAATGTTTGTCTTCTAATGAGGGAAAAAGGAGAAGAGATGCGGAGAATACAGGCTATCGCCGATGACGCGTTCAATCAACTTGATTTTGAGTCAAGTAAGATTCTAAGAGAGTATGTTGATGATGATTTTACGGAAGATTATTTTGACACTGTACCTGACTTCTGGGGATACTTTGTAGCCGATTTCACAGGAGCCCAGACTAGAAGAAGACATTATGAAGAACATTTAGATGATATTGGTAGGTTAATCGAATATGAGGGTACTAATGAGAAGGGTAGAAAAAACTTTTTGGAGCTAAAAGGGAAGATGCCTGAGCTTAGAGAGATTGACATGACTCGTTTCTATGCTTATGAACTTGCTAAAAAATCTATAGAGATTGAATTCGCTAATATGGTGGATGCAGCAGATTCCGAACTCTTAGCTGCATCAATTTTTTACAGAGATGCAGGTCATGCAGGTTTAAATCCTATTTACAATCCTGATGAATACTGTGAAGAAGTTGAAAGTATCGAATACGTTAATGAAGAAGTCTATAAGCATATTGAGCAAATGGTGTCTGATGCAGTAAGAAATAAACTAGGGGATTCGCGGGACTTAGAAGAGGCCTATAAGGAAACAGTTAGAACACATCTAAATTAGATATTTTTAGAAAGTTGAGGTTGTGGGTGCGGGGAGAAAATCCTTTTTTAGGCGACTTTCGTGGTTGGATGTGGAGGTTGTGTGAAAGCCGTCCTCTTACCTCCAAGTTTTTATAGGGCACATCGGCCCGGAGGTCTTCAGATTCTTAGCTTCTCCCCGCGGTGGTGCGGTGTGGTGTATTGTATACTTAGTTAAATTGTTTTTTAAATTGTATGCAAGTCTTTATCTATAATTCAACAGTTTAATATTCAGGCCAGTTTAATTTTTCTGTGTGAACTGGAAGAAGGTTGTCTGTGGAGTTCTGCTCGTTTTAATGCTTTCTGGAAGTGTGTTCGCAGAATGGAGTGATGGAGATAAATCACAAAATATTTTCGAAGGCGTAGAAACCCAAGACTCCGAAAAAGTATACATAGATCCAATTTTAGAATCTGAATTCCACACTGGTATTTCTATTCAGACCAGAGAGACAGTGAAAGTTATCGTGAACTTTGGATCTTACGAAGAGGCTGAAGATAGAGAAGATATGCAGGCAGAAGCCTCGAAATCTCAAGAACCTATTATGAATTTAGCAGATAATAATCCGGAAATAGAGGTCAAGAATCAGTTCTGGATCGCGAATGCGGTGCTTCTTGAAATAGAAAATGATTTTCCACTAGAAAAAATTGCTCAAGTAGGGGGAGTAGAAGAAATACAGGAGAATGCTGAGGTTTCAACTCTTGAAACTAATGAATTAGGTTCGCAAAGCTCTTCAGCGTCTAAAACGTATGGTCTTAACCAAATAAATACTAGTGAAGTCTGGGAAGAGTTTGATACAAAAGGAGAGGGTGTAAAAGTAGCAGTTTTAGATACAGGTATAGATTCTGGCCATCAAGATCTCGAACTTTATACAGAGGAAGACTCTGATCCTACATACCCGGGAGGATGGGCAGAGTTTGATAATGGAGAGGTAGATGACTCTGAACCCTACGACTGTGGAACGCACGGAACTCACGTCAGCGGCACAGTAGCAGGGGGGAATGAGTCAGGAGAGAGTATAGGTGTAGCTCCTAATACTAAATTGCTTCATGCAGGTGTCTTAATGCAAGAGGAAGATGGAGAGTGTACAGGAGACCATTCAGATATTTTGGATGGCATGGAATGGGCGGTTGAAAACAATGCGGATATTATCAGTATGAGCCTTGGGGTCGAAGGTTACTGGGGGTCTGCTATAGATGCCGTTCGTGGAGCTGAAGAGGAAGGAGTATTAGTCATTGCTGCATCAGGTAATAATGGAGAAGGAACTAGCTTTGCTCCTGCTAATGTATATGAGTCATTTGCAATAGGCGCAGCAGACAGCGAAGATGATATAGCAAGTTTTTCGAGCGGAGAAAAAGTTGAAGATTCAAACTGGCAAGGCACTCCTCCTGAAGATTGGCCGGACCAATATATTGTGCCGGATGTAGTAGCGCCTGGTGTTGGAGTGAAAAGTTCAGTGCCAAACGATAATTATGATTATTTTGAAGGAACTAGTATGGCTGCACCTCATGTATCAGGAGCTGCAGCGCTAATACAGTCTGCAACTTCTACTTATTTGGATCCTGATGAGTTAAAAGAGTCTTTTATTGAAACAGCGAGGAAACCTAGCGACTGGAATGAAGAGGATGCTGAAGATGAAATAGACGGCCAAGACACTCGCTACGGAGAAGGTGTAATTGATGCTCACAGCGCAGTAGAGTATGCTTTCGAAAACTTTGAAAAGCCGCGGTTCGAGATAAGTGAGTTAGAAATAAATCCTGAAGAAATCATTGAAGGAGACTCTGTTAATGTTACAGGCATTGTTAATAATACAGGAAGCGAAGATAAAGCAGATTTACGTCTTGAAGTTAATCAGGCTGAAGTAGCACAAAAAGACGTAAAAACAGTTTTTGAAGACGCTGAAGAGTTTTATTTTGAGGAACAGTTTGATGAACCAGGTTCCTATAATATTTCGGTAAACGGTACGAAATCTGGAAACCTCAACGTTTTGAAAGCACCAGAACTTGAAATAAATGAATTCAATTTATCAGAATCAGAAATACTTGAAAATGAGTCTACTCAGGCCACTTTAAACGCAGAAAATATTGGCGAGGCGGAAGGAGTATTTAATGTAAATCTTTCTGTAGGAGGGACGGTAGTACAGAACAGCTCTTTGGTACTAGAAGAAGGGGAAAAAGATACAGTAGAATTTGAAGAAGGGTTCGACAAATGGGGGAGTTATAATATTTCGTCAAATCAGAAATATGAAACACTTCAAGTCTTAAAACCCGGCTCTATAGAATTTTTGAACAGTTCTGTAGGGCAAAGAGAGATTGGAAAAGGAGATCAAGCCGAATTTTTCATAGAAGCAAAAAATCCGGGAAATGTTAGCGTAGAAGACAATTTTCACTTCAAAATAAACGATAGCTTAGAGGATCAAAAAAATGTTGAAATAGAAAACAATTCTCGTGAAGAATTCAGATTTTCTAGTAAAGAGTTAGAAGAAAAAGGCAGATATGACTTATCTGTTAATGGTTCTAAATCTCAAGTAATTGACGTTTTGAAACCTGGAGAACTGCAGAATAACGAAATCTTTTTGTCTTCAGAAGAAGTTGTAGCAGGAGAGAAGGCAAACATAACTAGCACAGTAGAAAATATTGGCGAAGTAACAGATGAGTTCGATGTAGATCTTTTGTTAGATAGGAACGGAGAAAATCTTGCAAATGAGTCAAAAAAAGTAGAAGTGGATGCAGGTGAAGAAAAAAATGTTACTTTTGAAAAAGCTATTGAAGAACCCGGAAAATATACTGCAGAATCTTTGAAGAAGTCAAAAAACTTCACAGTACTAAAAGACGCTGATCTTGGGGTAAAGCAGGCCTCAACAAATGCAAGCAAAATATTTACAGGCCAATACCTAGAATTAGAGGCCTTAGTAGGTAATGAAGGGGAGGTAGCAGGAAAAGACGTTTTTAACTTTACTGTGGGCAATGATTCAGTTCTGAATAAGTCTGAAGAATTGGATCCTGGAGAAAACATGACGGTATCTCAGAAGTTACAGTTAGAAGACAAAGGTAACTTCACGGCAGCAATAAATGATACTAGTGCCGGTGAAATCGAGGTTAGTAGGCCTTTTGTTAACATTACTTCTGCTGAGGCAGATTTTTCAGATTCTGGTCTGATAGAAATTGATGCATCTTTGAATAATACTGATCCTGCTTCTACTACGACGATTCTTGAGCCAATGTTTTATGATGTGGAGCAGCCAGAATATGAGTGGACTGCTGAGGAAAGTTTTAATTTGAATCCTGAAGAAGAGAAAGATGTTTCTATAGAGTATTATTGGAACATAACAGGAGAATATGAACACTTTTTGAACTCTACAGAACTAGGAAGCTTTGAATTAGAGCCTTTAGCAGAGTTTCGGGAAATTCGGCCTGAAACAGAAACATTTGAAGAAGGGGAAGAAATAGAGTTTTCAGGCTACGTTGATATTGTAGGAAGCTTAATAGAAGAAGATACACAGGAGGTGATAGTTGAAGTTGAAGGTGAAGAAGTTTACAGCGATGAAGAGTTGTGGGCAGGCAGAAACGAGTTTGAGTTCGCTGACTCATTCGATGCAGGAGAATATAGCTGGAAAATTATTTCTAATGTTCACAATTCTACTTTTGAGTCTTCAGAACAGTTTTTTGACATTGAAGAAGTAGAAGAACAAGACTCTGATTCAGAAAACGGAGAAGTGCCTCCAGACATGTTTGATGAAGATCCAGAATTACAAACTAGCGTTGAAGAGGATGGTGCAGAAGCCTATAATATCTATGCCTCAGAAGATGAAACAGTTAAACTCAATTTCTCAGGAGGCCCAAGTATAGATTTTGTCGAAATCACTGCAGATGAAGAGTTAGAAAACTCGAACTTCAGCTTATCTTCAGCAACCACGAATACGGACTACTTGTTAGAATCAGTCTACAATCTGCAAACAGATGCAGAAGCTTCTTTTAGACTTGAGTTTGCAGCATCAAAAGACTGGGTGGAAGAACATGAATTTGAATCAAGCGAGATATCGCTCCACAACTTAGATTCCGGCGAAGACTTAGAGGCCTCACCTATTGGGGAATCTGCAGATAAGTACTACTACGAGGCTTTTACCGAAGAATTTTCTACTCTAGGTATTGGAGTCGATAGATCCTGTCATTCTATGGACTCTATAAACGCATCTGACGGTGAAGAGTGCCAGACTTTTGATAATGTATGTGACGTTCCGGAAGACTGGGAAGAAGTCTCTACATGCGATAAAAGCGAGGACAGAGATTCTGAATCAGATGTTCTAGAGCATTTTGAGAGATTAAAGGAGGAAGATCCTGAGAGTGAGGAGCTAGAACAGGCGAACTATAGTATTGAACAAGGAGATTTTGATCAGGCCGCAAATGTTCTTGAACAAATGGAAGAGGATAGAGATTCGGGAGTGAGTCCATTGTATGTTGTGGGAGCTGTAATTGCGTTAGGGTTTGCAAGTGTTGCCTTGTTAATGGGTCATCGTTACTATGCTAGAAAAAAACTTGTGTCAGATTTGGAGGAGTTAACAGAAGTAGTCTCAAATCTTTCCCATACAGAAAAGCATTTAAGAGCGGCGGAGAGAGTTAGAGAGGCTAATGAGGCAGCAATGCAGGGAGAATGGGATAAAGCAAGGAAGAAGACGTTCAAGGTAAAAAAACTGTTGAAGTAAAAAAAGTTTCTGGTTTAAAAAACTTCCTTTCTATACTGAGTGTACCGGTAGTCACGAAACCGTGGCGAGGTCGATAATTTATGGATAAGAAAGCTAACCCTACTAATCCAGTTCTGCTCGAGACAATCGAGCTACTGAAAGAACAAGACGCTGCTCTATGGAGCGACGTCGCAGAAAACCTTGGAAAAGTTAATAGACAGAGGCCTGAAGTAAACCTCTCAGATATCGAGAGAAATACTGAGGATGGAGACACTGTAGTTGTGCCTGGAAAAGTATTAGGATCAGGTAGACTTAGTAAAGAAGTAACTGTTGCAGCATTTCAAGCATCCAACAGTGCAAAGAAACACATTAATGAAAACGGCGAATTTATGTTCATCCAAGACTTAGTAGAAGAAAATTCTGAAGCTGAAGAGGTGAAGATAGTAAAATGAAGGTAATTAATGCTGAAAATAAGATTCTGGGCAGACTGGCATCATACATAGCACAGGAAGCTCGAGAAGGAGAAGAAGTAAGAGTTGTAAATTCTGAAAAAGCAGTTATTTCTGGAGACAAGGAAAAGATTTTCGCAGATTACAAACAGAAATATGAGAGAGGAAGACGAGATACAGGCCCTTACTTCCCGAAAAGAAGCGATAAGATCATGAAGAGAACAGTCAGGAACATGCTTCCATACAAGAAATCTTCAGGACGAGAGAGTTTTGACAGAGTAAAGACCTATCTTGGGATCCCTGAAGAGTTTGAAGATCAAGTTGAAGAAGTAGATGTCAAGGAAGGGAATGACTTGAGAGACCGGAACTATGTAAAGCTTGGCGAAGTAGCACAGTTTATAGGAGGCGACCAATAAAAATGGCAGTACACACATCTGGAAAGAGAAAAACAGCCAAGGCTCGTGCCACGGTAAAAGAAGGCGAAGGCACAATTAGAGTTAACTCTAAGCCTCTCAATATTCTAGAAGACAGTTTCAGGAGGAAAATTGAAGAGCCGCTAAGAATAGCGGGAGAAGAAGTATATTCTGGACTCCAAATCCACGTAGATACTAGAGGCGGAGGAACGAACGGCCAAGCAGAAGCAGCACGTATGGCTGTAGCCAGAGGATTAGTAGAGTTTGAAGATGATGAAGAACTCGAAAGAGAGTTTAGAGAATACGATAGAAACATGATGGTTGAAGACCCAAGACGTACTGAGACACGAAAACCAAGCCAGTCGAGTAAAGGTGCTCGACACAAACAACAGAAATCTTACAGGTAGGTATAAAATATGCAGTTTCCTGTTAGATGCTTCAGCTGTGGAAAGGTTATTGGAGATAATTGGGATGAGTTCCAAGAGCGTGTTGAAGAAGGAGAAGATAAAGGAGAAGTACTTGATGACTTAGGAGTCAAAAAGTATTGCTGCCGTACAATCTTCTTGACTCACGTTGAATCAATTGAGGAAATAGGAGAATACGAACTAACCTAATTTTTCTTTCTCTTTATATTGCTAAAACTAGTAGGCCGATAAGGCCTACGATTGTCACTATTATTCCTGGTAGCAGGCTTCTGAATCGTACATAACTAGTGATTTCATCTGTCTCGGCTTCCATTTTTCTTAGTCCGATATGTGTTGAAACTCCTCGGAAGAACCATCCATTCAGGTTTACTTTTTGCCCTACGAGTTCAGGTACGTTTCTCACAGCGAACAATAAGTTACCTATTACAGGTATCTTGGACTGGTACTGGATAAACATTAGGCCTGTTTCATCCTTAAACATCACGTCTTTTGAGAACTTGTAGCCAGCTTGTCCTTTACCTATTAGCTCTCCATCAAGCTTAACGTTTTTACCTCTCATAGGAGAGGCATATACGTCTCCTAAGAGTTCTAAAACAGTTTTCTGCTCTGTGTCTCCTGAGGGATAACGGTAAAGGCTCTTGAAACACATTCCTATTCCTAATGCCATTATTGCTGTTGAAGCAATAGCTAGTCCGCTAATATTTAAACCAGAGAGTGAGAGGCCTCCAAGCGCTAAAACTGTGATTATTAATGCTGCTTTAGGTAGTTCAGCGACACTGAAATCCTTTACAAAATTGCTGTAGAGTCTTTTCTTATCTACGGGATGTTCTTTCTCGATTCTTTCGAAGTCAAACATTGGGTCTTCAGATAAGGAAGATAATGCACGGATTCTTTTTCCGGTTAGAGGGTGCGTTGACTTTAGTTCAGTTATAAACGCCCAAGGATTCTTCAAATCATATAAAAAGGCCTTAACTAGTGGTGTGAAGTCGTTCAAATTTTCAGAGTTGTGATAGGCTACCCCATCCTTTTCAGCCATCTCAAAATCAGTTAGGCCTATACTTTCAGTAGCTTTGACAAGTTCTTTGTCATCAGGTTCTGCCATTATACCATAAGCAACTTTAATCAGAGCAGAAGAAAGGTGATCAGGGTTAGTATGTTCTGCTGCAAAACTATCAGCATAGTATTCTCTCACACGTGAGAGATACAAGAGCAGATACTGTCCTAAATAGTAGAAAACAAAGGCAATAATTGCTAGGCCTATGAAGGCCTGTGCTACTCTATCGCGAGAGTTAATTCCCTGTCTGTAAAGTCTGACTGCCGCAATGTAAAGTAATTGTACTAAAGTGTTTGCAACAGTCATAACGATAAAATCTCGGTTCGTAATATGGCCTAATTCATGGGCATAAACTGCTGCGGATTCTTCACTATCGCAGTACTTGAAAAGCCCTTTAGATACTATTATTCGGGAGTTCCACCGACCTGAACCATACGTGAACGCGTTAGGGTTGTCATCGTGAAGTATGCCTAGTTTAGGCTTACTATAACTGTACTGCGCGGTCACTCTCTCAATAACTTCTGCAGATTCAGGGCTTATCTCTCGAAGATCTTCAAGCTCTACCCAGTCCATATCATAGAAATAAGTGTAAATGAAGTCGCTAATCTTAGGAGATACTAGCCAAATCACAAAGTTGATTAAAACTACGAAAGCTACTGCTAAAGGAAGTTCTATAATCCCTGTGAGAAGCATGGCTGAGACCACGACAGTAAACAGAAAGCTGGCTAAAAGCCCTAGAGTAAACGCCGAAGCCAACCATAACTTGAACTTCATATAAAGAAATTCTTGAAACCAACTTTAAATTACTACTTGAGTAGTCTTACCAGACCAGGTTTTATCATTTCAAGGTTGGGAGATAGATTAATTTCGTTTAAATCTTGAGCGTTGAACCATTGTAAGTCTGAAAATTTTTTCTCTTGAACTTCAGGTGTTCCCTTGCTAGAAGCAAGGTATCCATGCCAGAGATATAGTTCATTATTGTGCTGAAACTCTCCGCTAAAAAATGGTTTTTCAAGCGATACATCGACTCCTATTTCTTCCTTACACTCTCTTATAGCCGCATCTGTTGGCGACTCACTATCCTTTACTTTGCCTCCAGGAACCTCCCAGTGATCTTCATCAGGCCTATAAATTAGAAGAAGACTACCCTCCTCTATTATTAGACAACCCGATAGTTCTTTGTAATCCATTAAAAGACCTCTCTTATCTTTGAAGCTATTTCCTCTCCTTTTTCCAGTTCTTCTCTCTTGTAGTCTACTTCTATTTCATCGCCCGTATAACGAGGAGTGATATGAAAATGCAAGTGGAAAACTTCTTGTCCAGCCACTTCACCATTATTTTGCGAAATGTTTAGTCCTTCAGCATCAAAGGCAGTCTTCACTGCATCGCTCACCTCTACTAGAGCATCCCACATATAATCCATCTCTGATGCCTCATAAATATTTTCTACGTGTCCTTTTGGAATCACGAGAGTATGGCCTTTAGAAGAAGGATTTACGTCTAGAAATGCCAGCACTTTTTCATCTTCATAAACTTTGTGTGCCGGGATTTCGCCATCTATTATCTTACAAAAAATGCAGTTGCTCATGTTAATTCTTTAGGTTTTCAAATATTTGAATTATGTGCTGCCTAGAGTATAATTGGTTTAGAGGCGGATATGCAGATATTCTTTTTAACTAACATTTCGAAGATTAATTATGGTTAAAGCGCAGTCTGCGATTGAGTATTTGATGACTTATGGTTGGATGCTTCTCGTAGTAGCAATCGTTGGAGGCCTAATTTTTACACTAGCGCAAGATCAAGATGTTGAAGAAGTGACTGGTTTTGATGGTCAGGCGGTAATAGTAAGCGATTTTGGCGTAAATACTGATGATCAACTGACTTTAGAAGTGCTCAATGCTAGAAGAGGGACTGCGGAAGTCCATAATGTTACAGTAGAAGGTGATAGAGGGCTAAGATTTAATGATACAGAAATGGAGTTGGGCTCTCAAGAATATAAGCAGGTTAAGGTTGATGGTTTCGCAACAAATGATACTGCGCAACAATACAGTGTGGTAATAGATTTTGACAGGGGAGACCTAACAGGACTAGAGTCTTCAGGAGGTTTTGCTGGAGGAGTCCGTATGATTAATGAGTGATTTAAAAGTATTAACTTCTGTTTCTATTTTACGGTTTGCGCGGCTATAGTGTAGTCCGGCCAATCATCTCGGCCTTTCGAGCCGAAGACCCGGGTTCAAATCCCGGTAGCCGCAACCACGTATACATTATTTTTCTAGTCGTTCTTCCGTTCATAGCTGTCAGAGCAGGTTATGAAATAGAAAGAAGTATTTAGACCTTGCCGCATTTCCTAGAAACAGGTTTAAATGCTTCTAAGAGTTGCATAAATAGTACGATTGTCTTATAAATCTCTGAAATTTGATGTTCGCTTATCATCGAACAGGTCTTAGTATTTTTTAAGCTCTGAATTCAATTTTACGTCATGAAACAAGTTCTGATTCTGCTGTTTTTTTTAACTGCTATGATTGGAGGCGGTCAGGCTTCTGAATATTCGGAATCGTTTAAAGTTCATTTAGGAGAAGAGGTTGAGCTTGAGGGATATGATTTTCGATATAACGATAGAACAGGTGAAAATGTTTTCACAGTTCTAGCTAGGTCTAATGGCAGCTTAGTTATACAGGATCAGGTAAGAGGTGATGATATATTCTCAGAAATGGGAGAGGTTAGAGAGATTGATGACGAAACTCATTATGAAATAGTTGATATTGATGCTGACGACGAAGGCTTGTATTTAGATATGCAGGTTAATGCATCCGAACCAATATTTGATTCTGCAGATATAACTACGGATGATCCTTCAAACGTCTTTGTGGCTCAAGGCGATGAGATGGAGATAACTCTAGACTTAGAAAACACTGGTGTTGTAGACCAATCCTTTGAATTGGATGCAGAAACCCATGAAGCAATAGATACTTTTTTTGTATTTGACGAGTTCGAAGTATCGGAAATCGAAGTTCCAAGAGGAGAGACTCAGCAGATAACTTTGGAAATAGAGCTATCTGAAGATGTGCCTACCGGTCCTCAAGAGATGAATATTACTGCTGAAGGTAACACTCAAGCCTCAGAAACGTTCAGTTTTGAAGTCAGAGGTCAGCAGTTGCAAGAACCATATTTGAATATGGATATTTCCGAGAGTTTCATTAGATTAAATCCTGGAGAAGAAGAAAATATTCCTATCGTATTCCGGAACGAGGGACAAGTTCCTGTGGAAGATATTGGTCTTGAGGCCGAATCTGACGGGCTGGATATTGATATTCCCGAGACTGAGATGACTCTCGAACAGTTTGATAGAGAGGAGTTAGTTGTACAAGTTTCAGCTCCTGAAGATATGGAGCCAGGAGACTATTTTGTGGAATTTGAGGCGGGGGCAGAGAATGTTGATGAGCAGTCTGAAGAAATGCGAGTAAATATTACTGAAGAAACAGTTCTAAGATATGTGGGGCTGGCAATAATGATTGGCAGTTTAGGGGCGTTGATAGCTGTTTACAGGAGATTTGGGAGGAGATAAAAGGTGGTTCTTGAACTTGAGGCTGTACACAAGAGTTACGGCAATCATAGAGTTCTTAAAGGAGTAAATTTGGAGGTGTCTGAAGGCGAAATATATGGGCTATTAGGTCCTAACGGTGCCGGTAAAACAACGCTTTTCCAGACAGTTATAGGTATGCTAAGACACGACTCAGGAACGATAAAGGTCGATGGAAAACTAAATACGGAGGGAAAAGAAATTAAAGCCGAGATAGGTTATTTGCCTTCTGATATAAACTTCTATGAAAGCATGAACTCTATAGAAAACCTTCAATTTTTTGCTGATTTAGCAGAAACAAATCCTGATATACATAGTCTTCTGAAATTAGTAGGTTTGGAGGATGACAAACATAGGAAGGTTGGAGAGTATTCTACAGGAATGAAAAAACGGTTAGGAGTAGCTCAGGCGTTAGTAAAGGATCCTAAAATCGCTATTTTTGATGAACCGACTACAGGTCTTGATCCTGAAGGCAAGAATAAGTTTCGACATCATGTTGAAAAAATAAATGAGGAAAAGAACATGACTATAATAATCTCGTCGCACGTGACTACGGAAATATCTTCTTTGTGCGATAGATTCGGTATACTCTTTGAAGGCGTTATAAAGTCTTCAGGGACTAAAGAGGAGCTTTCAGGCAAAGTAGATTCGGATAATAGGAGCAGTGTGACAGTGGGTAGTCCCAGCAAGGCTGAAGAGATATTTAAGAAGAATGACATTGAGTACTCTAGGACTGGCAGAAAATTTCTGTTAGAAGCTGAGGATGAGCAAGCACTTTTAACCAAGCTGAGCAAAGAGGCCAAAATCAAGAGCTTTGAGTCGGAAGAAGCCTCTCTTGAGGCTGCTTATCTCGAATTAACGAAGTGATTTTATATGGGAGATATGTGGGATATTGCTGCAAAGCAGATGAGAGACAGTTTTTCTAAGAAGAGGTTTATGCTGGTTGTAGGCCTATTTTTTGTGTTAACTCTTGGTTCAGTTTATCTGGGTATAGATGCATATCAGACGGATATGGATAATTATTTAGATCCCGGAACAATCCATGCGGATGAACCGTCTTTTATGCAGATTTATGAGCCATTGGTTGGATTTAGTATGGCTATGGTAGCAGGAATCTTAGGTTTGATAATTAGTTATAATTCAATTTCACGGGAACGCAGAGATGGAACGATAGAGATACTGCTTTCTTACCCTATATATAGAGATGAGATAATAAACGGCAAAATTGTTGCTAATATCTTTATTGTGGCTTTTTCACTTCTTCTAGCATTTTTAGCTACTTCAGGCCTGGCTATGTATTTGTTAGACGCTGTTCCAACTATGGAAGAAGTTTCAAGAATTGCTTTCCTATGGATAGGGACAACTATATACATAACCTTCTTTATAGGTCTTGGAACTCTTTTATCAACTGTTTTTAGGTCTCAATGGCGATCACTAGCCACAGGAAGTCTTTTGCTCCTATTATTCATAGGGATGCCATTTATTGCAGGCATAGCAGCAAATTATATTTATGAAATGCCAGAGCCTGAGTATCAGCCGCAGCCGATGCATAGAGAAGTTACTGAAGAAACAGAAGTAGGAGAAGTTCAACTGGAAAATCCGGAACCAGACAATAATGATCAAGAGGATACAGAGCAGAGAAGAGAAGAGATAAGAGCTAAAAGAGAAAGATTTGTCCGTACCTCGGAGCGTCTATCTCCTGCTACTACTTACAACCAATATACAGGCAATATGCTAGGAACAAGATTCGAGTCCGGTGAAAATGTAAGACCTACCTTCGAAGAAAGTCTTTCTGCATCAATAGATGCGTTAATTTATCTTCTAAGCCATGTTGCGATGGTCTTTACAGCAGCCTATGCAGTGTTCCTTAGACAAGATCTCTAGTTTCTTACGAACTCTGCGCCATGATTCTGTAAATATGCCTGCCACATATATCGTAGACGTGTCCAGCACTTTTCTACTGGATCATTAACTTGGAAAAATAGGAAGTGCCAGTCATTATTGTTTAACTGTACTTTGATACAGGGGTGTACAGATCCTGTCTCAAGTTTAAGCCCGGTTATATCATTGAAATGTGCCTTGTCAAGAATTTTTTCATCAGGATACTGTTCGAGTATGTTTTCCCATTCGCCTCGTTTTTTCCGCTCAAAATGTTCTGTTGTAATGTATACGTCGCCGAGTTGGGACTTGAACTTTGAAACCATGTAAAAATATATTATAGTCCTAGAATTTAGAGGTTAATGGTTCTATATCGTTCCAAATTTTTTCCTTTAGTGTGTTTTCTAATCGCCTATATAGTCGCCATTAACTCTTCTAAAATCGGGTTGCTCCATTTCTTCTCTGACATGTGCTACTAATCCAGGAGTCCTAGCGATAATAAAAAACCCTTTACCAAGTTCTGGTTCAAAACTGAGATCGCTCATTATTCCTGCTATTGCGCCATCAACGTTTAACACTAGTCTAGTTTTTTCCTCTCCAAAAATTCTATGAATTTTCAGCATCTTTTCAGTGTATTTTCCTTTTAAATTCAGTTTCTCTGCAGTCTCTAGCATTTTCATACTTCTAGGATCTTCTTTTTCATAGACTTTATGCCCTAAGCCCGGTATTTTTTCTCCAGCCTCTAACTTTTTTTCTACTATTTTCTCTGCCGAGGTCTCTGATTGGAGTAAGTCCATACATTCTTCGATTGCTCCGCCGTGTTTATCTCCTAGAGCCATTATACCTGCAGCTACTGAAGTGTTCATAGAATTTCCTCCGCTTTGTACTGTTCGAGAAGCAACTGTTGAAGGATTTCCTATCCCATGATCGATACAGCTTGATAGAATTGTGTTAAATATCTCTGATTCTCTTTCTGTAGGCTTTTCGCCTTTCAGGATCAGAAATATTGCATCGCTAAATGGCATATCCATTACTGTCTCTAAATCTATGCCTCTAACTTTTGAGTTATCGCCGGAAGAAGATATTTCGGTTTCCCAGTTTGCCATGATAATAATTTTTCTAGAGAATAGTTAATTCTTTGGATTTTGTTTACTTTGATAATACTTTTCGGTTCTTTCCTCTAACTTAGGGAAAATATCAGAAGCTATAGAATCAGCATAGGAATCAGGAGAGCTTATATTGTTATCAACATTCAGAAATTTTCTCACAAGACCATTAAGCGAAAATTCTACGCCATAATCAATTCTCCAGCTTGACTGTGTTGCATCTTCTTCAGAGTACGCCATCCCTGAGTAAATAGTGTACGTGATACTATCTTCGCCTACTTCTTTCACGAGCTCACGGCTCTCGTCATTATTAGCATGGTCTATGACGGCCATAGGGTTCAGAGCGTATCGATTATTCCCCTCGACATTGACTGGTAATTCATACATCTGCCAATCATCCGTAGATTTTGAATTCTGTTCCGTGGTACTCACAGTATCTCCTCAAGCACATCACTTATTTCATGATGCACATCTACCACATGAGCTCCTGAATCTTTTAGAACCTTTTTTTTGTAGCTAGGGCTTTCTTCATTTTCTCTTATAATTGCTCCAGCATGACCATATTGTTGAGAGGGCAGAGATTCAGTAAACTCTCCTGCAATAAAGGCAACAACAGGTTTAGAGAACTCTTCCTCAATATATCTTGCGGCCTCTAACTCATATCGTCCGCCAAGCTCTCCAAACATTACGACTGCGTCAGTTTGACTATCTTTTTCAAACAATTTTAGACAGTCTTTAAAGTTCGTACTTGCTATACGATCGCCTCCAAGACCCAAAGCAGTTGAAATACCTAAACCGGACTGCCCTAATACATGAGCAGTCTCTGTTGTCATGCCGCCGCTCTTAGACATTAAGCCAATGTGGCCTTGCTGATAAACTTTTTCAGTATCTTTGCCTCCTATAGGCCCGAGCTTTGATTTGCCTGGAGAGATTATACCAACTGACGTAGGCCCTACCACTCTAGCACCAGTGTTCTGGGCTTTCCTGTAAATTTGCCACGCATCCTTTACTGGCACGCGTTCAGTAACAATATTCAGAAGAGGTATTCCGGATTCTAAAGCTTCAAAAGCTGCATCCTTCGCCGCAAAGTGAGGCACATATACTAAAGAAGCGTTTATATCAGGATAGTCTTCTAGAGCTTCTTCAACGGTATCATATACAGGCACACCTTCTACATTTTCACCGCCTTTTCCCGGAGTAACTCCTGCAAGTATTTCAGTTCCGTAATCAAGCATTTCAGGAACTTTTTCTGAAGCCTCTCGACCCGTTATTCCTTGCACAAGCACTTTTGTATTCTTATCTATTAGTATGCTCATTTTAACACTCTTAGTACTGCTTTAACATCATTGTAGCTGACTTTTTTGATTTTAAGACCGCTATAATGAGTACCAAATACACAGTACTGAGTTACCCAGACAAAGCTCATCTCAGTTTTTTCAGCGGCAAGATCTCTGTCCACATTATTTCCAAAATATGCAAATCTTTCTCGCTCTTCATCCCTTTGGCTTAGAAAAGCCTCGAATATTTCTTCATTAGGCTTCTTAACCCCGACTTCTTCCGAGACCACTAGGCCTTTGTAATCTAATTCAGCATCCGAGAACACTTTAGTATAGAATTTTTTGGCCTCAATTGAGTTGTCGCTGATAAATCCTATTGGCCCAAATTCAGAATCTATCTTTTTTAGCTCTGGAATTATTTCTTCTTTCAAAAATTTTTCTGCCCAAATCTCATATTTTTCCTTAATTATTGAAGGATTAGCGTGAAGCCCTTCTGAATCTAGCCATCTTGCCACTTCTTCAGTCTTAAAAACATTGAAACTATTAATCGGCATTTTTACAGGAGTTTGGCCGTTTCTTTCTAGCTCTTTTGAAACAAATTCGTTTATTTTGCTGTTATCAGGGATTAAAGTGTCTCCTATGTCAAATACAGGGATTTTATTCATAGACTATCCTCACTCTTTATCATGTCCATTAATTTCTTTGATGATTCTGTCATCGGTAAGTCGTTCCGATAAAGATTCATGTTTAAATCTAGTTTTTCCCGAGTTTTTTCTAATAGTTCAAATGCTTTTTCAGCGTTAGGCCCATCTCTACGAATTACTATTGGATATTCGGGCTCCTCTTCTTCTAGTGCTTGACAAAATCCTCTCATTGTCCTGTAAATATCAGTATTATTAGCTGTTCCTCCCACATGTAGTAATCCTTTGAGATTTGGTTTTGACATTATGACTTTACTAAGCCGGTAAACTTTTTCTGTCGGAGGATTTCCACCATACTCGGTATAATTTGCAGGTTTCCCTCCATAAGCTATCAGAGAATCCATATTTGTAAGTGAGGCGCCTCCACCAGCAAGCATCATGCCTATATCGCCCTCTAGCTCAACGTATTTGCCAGCTACACCTCTGTGATCCTCTTCATCTATTTTTTCGGCCTCTATTTCTCTTTCAGTTTTCTCCCTTTTGAAAGCAGTTCTTTTAGGATAGCTCCAATTATGGCGGAAGGATGCGTCATTATCGAGCTCCATTTTAGCGTCGACGGCTATTAAATCCTTTTTAGAATCCAAAACTAAAGGGTTCACTTCTAGCATCATTGCGTCCTCTTCAAGAAACACGTTGAAAATTAGGTGTGTGATTATACTTAACCTGTCTGAAATATCATCTGAGAGCTCTGCGCTTCTTAGCTTCTCCGTAAACTCTTTTTTGCTGCCTTTCTCTATTTTAAATTTCGTTATTTCTCTGTTTTCTACGCCTGATCCTCCATCAGCTGAAAATAAAAACACTGGTCCTCGTGTAGAGGTATCATAGACAAAAGAAATGTAGTATTCATGTTCTATATCCACTTTTTCTTCTATAAGTACGGACTCTACTTTTCTACCGGCTAGTTTGCCGTTTTTCATATCTTCAGCAATTCTTTCTGCTTTTTTCCGACTTTCTGCAAATTTTATTCCTCCTTTAGATTTTCGATTCTTTTCAAGTATCTGTGCTTTCACAACGAAGGATTCGCCGTCTTTTGAAGGAGTGGGGATGTCATGTTTCTCTAAGATTTTCTTTGTCTCGTGTTCTAATAGCTCCACGTTAATAATCTAAGAGAGTGTTATTAATTAAAGTTCTAAGAAATCTTGGTATAATTAAGGCACTAGTGAAGGATGTTTAATATCGTATTCTGGATCGTATTCTAAATCTCCTGAGCTCGCATCAATTACTAGACGGGTATTGTGGTCATTATTTTTTTCCCATGCGGTATCGTAATCTATGTCTTTGTCATCGAATCTTTCCTCAACTAAACCTCTTAAACCCCATATCTTTGAAATATCTTCAATTTGATCATCTTCATCGGACCAGTATGTGGACTTACCAATGTTAGTTCCGGCGGCGAAACCATTTAATTCAGAGACATCGCTACCATAATCTTTACCCACAAGCATTAAGAAAGGATCTAGCTCGTCTTTAAGCAGTTCTTTAGGACTCTTACTTTCGATTTGCGTATGAAGCATGTAACTCCGGTCTTCGTTGTATAATGCTACTACAAGACACTTATCGATTCCGCCAGAATCAAGCATTCCGTCTACTGCCCCCCATTGGGTCTGACCATATGACCCGTTTACTTCTTGAGTTCCGTCTTCCAGAACTCCATCTAGTCCTAGGCCCATTTCCGCTTCATATTCTGCTTCGTTTATGAGTGTGTTAGTATCTACCATTTTTTCACATCTTTTGAGAAGATAGGTTAGTATTTACAGTTTTTAAAGACATACTTTTTTATCAGTTAATCTAAAAATATAGGCAAACTTATAATGTAATATAATGGTCTATACTAGAAGAGGGGATAAGGGCAGAACTGATTTATCATCAGGAGAAAGAGTTTCAAAGTCAAGTAACAGAGTTAAGGCCTATGGGACTATAGATGAGCTTAACTCTTTGATAGGAATATGCAGGTTTTATGCCGAAGATAAAAGTCAGGAGTTGGAGGATATACAGAATGATTTACATATACTGCAGGCTGAGTTGGCAAACCGAGAACCTGAAATAAAGATTTCCCAAGATCATACAGAAGTCCTAGAAGATCGCTGTGATACATATCAAGAAGAATGCCCTCCTTTAACGGATTTCGTGTTGGCTGGAGGCTGCGAATCCGCATCTCACCTACATCATGCGCGCTCTGTATGTCGAAGAGCAGAAAGAGTTGCAGTAACACTTGATCAGGATGAAGAATTAAGACCTGAGATTTTGACGTACATTAATAGACTTTCTGATTTGCTTTTCCTTATGGCAAGACACGAAAATTTTCTTGAGAACGTAGAAGAGAAAAATCCTGATTATTAGTACGGTTCTTCGGTTTCAATCGTTTTTTCCAGGATATAAAAATCTTCTTCATCTTCAAGCTCGTTTAGCGCAGCATCATGGTATTTTTGCGCTTCCAATAAAGAATCGAGGGTTTGATGGTATCTGAGCCATTCTTCCTTATCATCGGCTCTTGCTAAGATACATCTATATTTTTCTCCGTAAACTAATTCGTTTGAACCTATTATTATCATTTTAAACTCCGGGACACTGTCAAAGAAAAAACATGTTATTGAAGCTGGCCCAATAGATAGAGGGGTAGAAATTTATTTGAACATAACTCTGTCTCTTTCTTAAGCATTTGCTATTAGATAACCAAGGAAAAATAAAGAAATCCAGCCTATTACAGACACGACTGCAGCAAGACCTGCAACTTTTTCAAACGTTTTTACTTTTTCTGTTCTATTCTCCCACTCTGGTGCGAGTTCTTGGAATTTGGGAGTCACCCAGATATTAAGAAATACTCCGTTAAGGAATACTATTACCACTATAAACATTTTAACTTGGAAAGATCTTTCTAGGGCCAAGTTAGGATGCATTAGAAACATTAAGAGGCCTGTAATCGAGAGTATAAGGAAACCTACCCAGATAATGAGAGAGAATATAGGAGCCATCATCGCATTGTACTTGGCATTACTTGGTTTAAGATGCATGTAACCATTTACAGCATCAGTCATCAGTACTGCCCCAATAGCAGTTATAGCTCCGAATACGTGAAGCATATGGAGTGTAAAATGAGGATCCAATACTGGCGATAAATCAATCACGATTCAACCACCTCTATTTCATTAAGCAAAGTAGTGGCTATGAAATATAGGCTAGTCAAAGCGACTGTCAGAGTCAATAATATTACAAAATAAGAAAAACTTGATACTCCTAACGCCTCAGAAACACTGAATAAGGATTCGCTTTCAGGGTCATGTGAGGCTACTTTTGTAATAAGTGCCAGAAAGGCCACTAAAAGACCTGATAATTTCTCCATATATCGGATTTTACATTCCATCATTAAAAAATCCTTCTAGCGTCCTTATCTTTTTATTCAGCTTCACAGATCTAATATTCATGGATAGAGAGTTCATTATCCCTTCAATATTTGTAGCAGCGCTAACTTTGATGCTGTTTTCTGGCCTTACTTATCTGGGATATGAACATATTACTGAGGCCTCTGTTGAAGGCGAGCCAGATGTAGTCATTGATATGTTAGCAGACGATTGGTACTTTGAGCCCGATAAAATTACTGTTAGTGAAGGAGACCATGTTAGACTTGTAATCGAGACAGAACACTCTGAAACAGGTACTTATGATCACGGTATCCACATACCTAGTTTAGGAGTAAACGAGCCTCTTGCAGCTGGAGAGACACATGAAGTAGAGTTTATAGCTGATGAAGCCGGAGAACATCAGTTTTACTGTAATGTATACTGCGGAGAAGGACATCATAATATGGAGGGAGAAATTATAGTAGAAGAAAACAGTCATGAGGATCATGGCGACGGAACTGAATCTGATTACGAAGATTACGATTTACCTGTTCGAGGTTCAGAAGATGCTATTGAGGAATTATCTTATGAAACAGATAGTGAGGGTGTGAAGGTCTTTAATCTAACAGCAGAACACGTAATGTGGGACTACGGAGAAGATCATCTTGGACAGTCTCACGTGGTCGAATCATGGGGGTATAACGGTCAGCTTCCCGGCCCTGAAATCAGAGTAACCGAAGGAGATGAAGTAAGAATTAATTTTGAAAATAAGGCTCCCATCAATACTACAGTTCACTGGCATGGTGTAGACGTTCCAATTGAGGCAGATGGCGTGCCGGGGATAACACAGGAACCAGTAGGAGAAGACGAAACCTTCACCTACGAATTTACAGCAGAACCTTCAGGAACACGATTCTATCATACTCATGGATCCGATCATACTGATGAGGCAGAACAAATGGATATGGGGCTAGCAGGCCCTCTGATCATAGAGCCTGAAGAGTTTGAAGAACCTGATGTAGACTACACAATGGTGCTATCTGAAAGAATAGGGGAAGGAATATATCCGATTCAGGGACAGATATATCCTAACGTGCCTGCTATAGAAGTTGAAGAAGGAGACTTGGTCAGAGTAAGAATGATAAATGCAGGTTCTACAACTTTCCATCCAATGCATCTACACGGTCATCAGTTTGACGTTATAGCAAAGGATGGTAACCCTGTGCCTGAAGAAGCAGTACAGGAACGAAATGTCAAAACAGTTCATCCAGGAGAAACTATGGATATAGAGTTTGTAGCAGATAATCCGGGAAAATGGATGTTCCACTGCCACGAATTATCTCATGCTGGAGGAGGTATGATCGCAGAAGTAGTCTATGATGGCTATGAGGAAGATCATTCAGCTGAGCATCACTAATTTTTCGCTATAGCTTCTTGTTCCACTGGGCTGATGAAAACTTTTTTTCCGCTAATATTGATGCCTTTTCAACTTCTTCTTTCGTCAAAGTTCCTTCTTCATACTTCTTGTTCTCTGTAAATTTTTCAATTAATTTTTCTACTACTTCCTCTCGAGAATGATCAGTATGGTCGCTTATACGAGTTACTCGTTTCTCTGCTGACTCAATAGCTTTATCGCTAACTTTTTCCTTTCCTATTCTTAGTGCTTTCAGCATATTCTCAATGTTAAGATCGTAACTTATCATGGTATGATGCAATACAGCATTGTTTTTCCGTATCTGGGCTGCACCTCCTAGCTTTCCATCTTGATGCTCTATGTCATTAAGTGGAGCATACATGGCTTCAACTCCAAGACTGTTTAGAGCGTCTACTGCAAACTCATCTAACTCTCTATAACTTTTCTCAATATCTCTATTTACTGCTTTTTTTGGAATATAAATCGAGTAAGTTATTACGTTTCCTGGTTCTGAGAACATTGCGCCTCCACCAGTAATTCTTCTGACAACTTCGATTCCGTTTTCTTCCACATATTCATGCTCTACTTCATCTTTGTATGCCTGGAATCTGCCCATAGGGACACTAGTATTTTCACGATACCAGAATCGTAGAGTAGGTTGCATCTCGCTATTGTCCAACTTTTGTGTTAGTACTTCATCTATGGCGTGATGCATAGCTTCTGAGTAACAACCTTCATTGATTATTCTCCATTTCATTTTGACTCACCTATGCTCTTTTTTACAGCTTCTGCAACCGAGGCTGCAGAAAAACCTATTAAATCTGCCTCAACCTTTTTTATGGCCTCTTTAAGAGCTTCTTTTTCTGAGTCTATTTTAAGACCTGTTAACGCGTCTTCTATTTCCTTTAGGGCTTCTGGAGGCTCAATAAAGAAGTCTCCGCGAACTTTCACATTGGTGAGTTTTTCTTCGTCATAATGGGTTTCAACTTTGACTAGTTTGCCTTCTGGGACTTTCACAGAAGCCTGTCCTTTCATAGGTAAGAATAAACTATTGAGCTTATTATACATTTTTGACAACATAATAGTTATGGAATCTAGAAGCGGCATTAATTATAGGAGGACTGATGGCGAAGGAAAGCCTCTCGTATTTGTGCATGGATGGTTAGGCTCAAGAAAGTCATGGAAGCTTGTGGAAGGGCATCTTAATCTCGAGAATCCAAAAATATTTCTGGATCAGCGATGTCATGGTAGTTCTCCTTGTCGAAAGTTTTCTATTAGGGATCTTGCAGAGGATTTGAAAGAGGTAGTAGATGAGTCTTGTGATGAAGACCCAATAATTGTAGGTCACTCGATGGGAGGAATGACGGCATTACAGTATGCAGCTATGCATGATGGCTATGAGTCTCTATGTCTTTTGGGAACTTGTGCATCGACTCCGGAGCCTGAGATTGAGTCTCCTCGTTTTTTCCTTGAGAAGTTAAACGAAATGGATAGAAAAGAATGGGCCAGAATGATAACCAAGAATTATCTTGGAAATACTGGGGAGAAAGAGTTGAAGAAAGCCACAGAACTTGAGTTAAGAGATGCGGAGAAAAAACCTATTATCTATGGTTTAGAGGCTATGATAGAGTATGATATAAGAGATCAATTATCGTCTGAAACTCACGCCATAGTTGTCGCAGGAGAAAATGATGGAGCTATCACTTTGGAAAAATCTCGAGAGGTAGCAGAACTGTTAAACGCCGATACAGTAATTATTGATTCAGGTCATTTGATGCTGCATGAACGGCCCAAAAGAATTGCACAGATAATAGAAAAATTTGTCCAAGATTTATGAGCTGTTTAAATCTTCTTTCATGATAGGACAGAAACCTCTATAACGTTCTCCTCCAGAGGCTTCTATTGGGTTTTCAAGCCAATCTATTGAACTGTATTTTTCTGCGAGATTTTCAACTTGGGCATTATTTTCTTGAGAAAATTCTATATTCTGAAAGCCTGCAGAATCAAAGTTTCGTTCTAGATGTTCTACAGTTTCTTTGGTGCTTGCTCCTAAATCAGAGATTGAGGGAAGATTATCTATAACAGTTCTCTCACCAGCTCTCAGGCTAGTAATCTCATCTAAGACGTCTCCGTCCCAATCGTCACCTGAAATAAAACCAGCGTAAAGAATTCTACCATTGGCCCTTTGATTGCTAGAACCAGAAATTGGAAGATTATTGTACCTTACGCTACGATCATCTTTTCTTATACTCAGTCGATCAGAATCTAGTCCGGATTCTTCAAGAGATGCTACGATACATTCTGCTATAGATTCTTCGAAAAACTCTCCCATTCCACTTGCTGCGTTTAAAGGCACTGAAACTGCAAAATGAATGTCTTCAGGCCTACACATGAAGACTGAGCCGCCTGTTAATCTTCTGCTGTAATCAAGATTTTTAGCATCTAAAAAATCATGGTTTAATGCATCATAAGGCTCGTTATTTCCGAGCAATACTCCAGCTTCATCGTAATTAAGGATGCTATAAAGTGTTTCTTCCTCTGGAGAATCTGTTAGATATTCCATAAAACCAAGAGTAGTATATAGATCTTCTGAATATTCGTGGTTAGAGCCCATTAAGTAACTGAGAGAGCATAAAGAGTATAAAATAGATGTTAAGGTCTAGATTCAGGGTCCGGATTAAAAAGACTACTATGTGTAAACAATTCATAACGCGAGGGTAGCCAAGTGGTCAAAGGCGCAGCGTTGAGGGCGCTGTCTCGTAGGAGTTCCGGGGTTCGAATCCTCGCTCTCGCACTGAGTTTTTCCTTAGGATTAACCTAGTTAAAGTAGATCTGAGCAAAAAAGCCCATAACAATGGTATAAGAGGTTCAACAGAGAAAAAGAAGGTTTTTTGAGCTTGAGTAGGCGGAGTAAGATTTTTTAGCATTCTTCACCCCAGTTCGGCTGTTTATCATCCTCGCCTTCAAAACCAGCTCCGCTGTCAAAATCAGAAGGTTTTTCTTCAATCTGCTCAACACACCAATCACTGATATCCTGATCAAAACTGCTTGCACCACGAAACATTCGCCACATAGACTCCACATTTGAGGTGTCCCAGTCGCTGATATCCTGATCAAAACTGCTTGCACCATCGAACATTCTCTGCATATTTGTAACACTTTCAGTTTCCCAGTCGCTGATATCCTGATCAAAATTACTGGCATCAGTAAACATTCGCCTCATAGTTGTTACTTCTGACGTGTCCCAATCCTCCATTCCCTCTCCTCTAAAATCAGTTCTTTCAAACATATCGGACATGCTATTCACGCTGCTAGTGTCCCATCCGCTTACATCGCCATCGAAACTAGATGCATCCTCAAATGCATCGCTAAAAGAAGAAACTTCAGAAGTGTCAGGTATGTCCGAGTAGTTGTCTTCCATATTTTCCGCATCATCAAAAGCGCCATTAAAGCTTTGGTATTTTATATCTCCCCATTGTTCTATGGTTTTGACTTTTAGTTCGTCTCCTTCTCTTAGTCTTGGGTGGGGGTATAATCCTCTGATTCTTATTTCGTGGAGTCCTGGTTCTTTGAATTCGATTATGTGGTTGTTGGTTAGTGGGTCTATTATTTCTTCATTTCCTTCTCCGTCTAGGTTTTCCCATTCTAATTGGTATTCGAAGTTGCCGCCGCCCGTGCCTAGTTCGAATTCGTTGTCTTCTGTTTCTCCTTCTTTTGTGGAGTTTACTTGGAAAATTAGTGGTTCCATATCAAAAAATTCGGAACCTTCAATGATTTCGAAGTTTCCGGAAATTGTGCCGGTGTTTTCTAAGTTTTCTAGGTTGCCTTGATTATAGTTTAGTGTGATGTCTAAATTGTTTGCTGAGTTTCCGTCTTCTATTTGTAGGAATGTGGCTGTATTAGTGTCGGTTACGTCTAGTGTTGCTTGTTCTCCGCTTGGTTGCCATATTGCTTCTTTTTGTCCGTCTGTTACTTTTACTTTGTTCAGTTCTATTGTTTCTGCACCACCATTCCTTAGCACTAGCTGTAGTTGGTCTTCAACGTTCAAACCTACGTCATCTACTAGCACACTGTCTCCGTCGAATCCTGAAGCGCTTTGCGGGCTTTCACTCTGGGTTATAGAGAAAATGGCTCCTCCTACTACTGCTACTACGAGGAGCATCCAACCATATGTCATTAGGTATTCGATGGCTGATTGGCCTTTGAGTCTTTCTACTTTCACATCTTAACTTTGTTTAGAGTGGTTTAATATTTAGGCAGCGATTAATATTTGGGGATGGTGTAACAAAGTTTCTTGGGTGAGAGGGTGAAAACTTTATTCAGTAAAGTTTTTTGAGCGATAAAGCGGATAGAGGAATTTTGCTAAATCAGGTATGCTGACAGGGGAAATAAGGACAGGTTAGTTAGCCTGTTGATCTTATTATACCCAAAAGCAGTTTTAATTAATAATCCGTCAAATCTATGGCAGACTTCACTATCAATTTTTTCTGCTTGTATAAATCCTACTTACAAAAAAGTTCATCTAAATTTAACCTCAATTTATCGCTCTCACATTCTAATTTCTTAATCTACACAAATTCTGTCGGAAGAACTTTAACTAGTAGATAGACTGCTATCAGCCAAGAGATTAAAGAAACTGTCAGCGCTCCAAGAAGACCTATATATTTGGAGGTTAAGTACATCACGGGTAGGAGTATGAAGTATCCTGCTGCTGCGTATAAGCTTGCAGGAATGGCCGCTCTTACTGCCGATAAATCTTGAGTATAACCAATAATAAAATAACTGGTTAAAGTAATTCCTGGAAATAAAATAGCCGCTCCTGCTAGAACTGGCTTGTCTACCTGGCTTAGATAAGTTGCTGTCAGAACGATAATGCCACCGAGTAAGAATCTTAAGCTATAGTCTAGAAGTTCAGCCTCACTCATATCTAATGATTAGCCTAATAATTTTATTTAAGACGTCTAGGTATGTTAAGAGATGAGCAAGTAAACTCAATTTATCATGCTGATCAGGTTGTTAGTCTGAAAAGGCTTTTATTCGAATAGCGTAAATATGTTCTGAATCAGGGAGTATACTATCCCTGTTTCTTCTGATTCTTCTGCATCTTGTGATTCGCCCTCGTCTTCTGAACTTTGATTAGAACTTTCTGATTCTTGCTCGTCAGATACTTCATCTTCAGGCATTGGAGGCATTTCTTCTGCTGCTACTGGTGTAATAATAAACCCTAAAAATACAAGGCCAATTACTATTTTGTTCATTTTATTTTTATTCATTTTTTATCACTCACTCTATTTCTGGCATTGGAGGAGCTTCAGATAGACTATCGTGTTGTACGCTGCATGACTCCTCAAAATACATGTAGTATCCTTTTTCAGGAACTTTAGTGTTGTATTCTCCTTTTAAATTCCAATCTTGCGATGAGGACTCAAAGTCCCAGATTATGCCTTCTCCGTATTGATTCGAATATTCTCTGGGTTCACAGTCTGTCTCAAGCTCTGAGAAACTAGTTTTGTAAGGTGTTGAGACCATATTCCAGCCTTCATTGTATTCGGTTTCTTGCTGTTCTTCAGATTGTGGAAGCTCTACTTCGCAAAAACCATCTAGGTAAACCATGTGTCCTTGGTCTGAGGTTAGGTTGGAGGGGTGCTGCCAGTCATTCTGTGAAAATGTCCATACACTTTGACCTCCAAATTCGTCTATATCACAACTTGCTTCTAAGTCAGATATACTAATATCTGAAGAAATAATATTCCATCCTGATTCCAGTTCCGAGGTGTGGTTAAAATCATCTGGTCTGTAATAGTGAGATTTTTCTATTTCTTCTTGAATAAAGAGTTCGTCACCTCTTTCGTAGTCTGATTGGGGTCGGCCTTCATCTTCTACTTGATTGGTTTCATAGACAGAAAGGGTTAAGTTATAGAATCCGTCTCCTTGATAGCCTCTAGGTCCTCTTGCGGGACCGGTTACAACTTCTTCGCCTCCTCTTACGGAGATAATTGTTTCACTATTATACACTTCTTCTATATTTTCTCCGTCAAAATAGCTTAATTCTCTTACTACGCTGTAGTATTCTGTATCGGAGCTTTCTTTGGTGATTTGGGCTTCATATTCTACGGCTTCATTTTCCCCATCTATATCGAGGTCTATGATTCCAAAATCTACAGAATTTGAATCTTGTGCTGAAGCTCCAAAAATAAGTGCTAGAATACTTAGAGCAATAATTAATTGCTTGCAAGACGCGCCCATATCTAAGCTCAACTCATTTTATTTAAATATTTTATGGGGACAGGACTCGTTTTTGAACTTTAATCGCATAAATGCGTGTTTAAATTCTGTTTTTTCAAAAATCAAGAATGGTAGGATGCAAATAGCTCATAAGGCTATGAAAAACTGGTTTTATCTTCTCTAGAATTTAGTAAGAGAGTTTTTTAGCGATCCTCAGAATTAATGTATCTTAAATAGAGTATTGCTATTAAAACCGAGGCAATGTAGCCTATGACTGTTCCTGATAGAAAAATTGCTACGTTTTCGGGCAACAGAGCGGTGTTTTGACTTAACCATACAAGACCTGAAATAAGTAAAACTGCTGATGACGCTATTAAAAGCGCTAAAAGTGATGCAAGTAGTCCTAGAGAAATTTTAATAGAAGTGTAGAGTTTTTTAGCGCTGCGTCTTTTTCTATTAAGTTCTCTAATCATTAGAGAAGTTACAGTCTCTTTTGCAGAGTCTGAAGTTTTTTCCAGCTTAGACTTTTTTTGGCTATTCATGCGCCACAGTTGGCAGGATAAATAATATAAAAACAAGTATTGAGCAAATTTGTTCTATCTAATTAAAAATTATGGGGTTATAGAATGTTATTTTCTTTATAGTTTGTTTTCACACATTTATTCTTTATTTAACTGAATTAATGAGAGTAATACTTTGGTTTGCGTACGCTTCAGCCAATTTCTTTTCCGAGGCTGAAAAATTTGTGCTTTAAGACTGAAAAACTTTGCTAACTTAACTATTCATATCTAAAAATAGTTTTTATGAGAGTCATTTTTTTGCTGACAGCTATAGTAATATTATTGGCGCCAGCCATGGCAAATATTTCGCCAGAGATTAAAGAGAAACTAGATGAGCGAGATGATGACGAAGTTATTGAAGTCTTAGTACCTTTCGACACAGAAATAAATGATTCTGAAGGTTTAACTGAATCAAATTTTTCAACATCTGGTGCAGAAATAAAGGAAGAGTATGAAAAATTTGACACATTTTTAATGAATGTTACGATATCAGAAGTTGAAAAAATTTCTGATAAAGAGTTTATAGACCGAATAGAACCAGATTATGAGATTAAAGCGTTGTTAGATCAGTCTTCTATACAAATTGGTTCAAGGATCTCGCATGAAACTGGTGTAACAGGAAAAAATGTGAGCATTGCGGTAATGGATTCAGGAATATCTGAACATGATAATCTAGAGTTAAAGGGACAGAGAGATTTCACTGGGGAAGGCATAGGCGATGAAAACGGTCATGGGACTCATGTGGCCGGAATTATAGGCTCAACACATCGAGAATATCGAGGTGTTTCTTACGAATCAGATATCTATGATGTAAAAGTCCTAAATAGTGAAGGTAAGGGAAGAGGCTCTAATATGCTTAGAGGCCTAGACTATGTTATTCGTAATGATATGGATGTTGCTGTAATGAGCTTAGGAACCACTGTGGATGAATGTGGGGGCAAGGACGTTCTCTCCAGAGCAGTGAGGGAAGCAGTAAGAAGAGGTACTACTATAACAGCTTCAGCAGGTAATTCGGGCCCACAAAATAACACTTTGACTGCTCCGGGGTGTTCTGAAAGAGTTGTAACTGTGGGGTCGATAGACAAGTCTGATAGCATGGCTACTTACTCGAGTAGAGGCCCTACAAGTGATGGGAGAGTAAAACCTGATATTGTGGCTCCGGGATCTTCTATAATTTCTACTGGAAAGAATAATGATTTTGTCTCAATGTCAGGCACAAGTATGGCTGCGCCACAGGCGGCAGGACAGGCGGCCCTAATACTATCTGAAAGTCCTGATAAAGATCCTGCAGAAGTAAAGAAGACGATTATTAACAGTGCTGATGATTTGGGATATCCTGAGAATGCACAAGGCGCAGGCAGAATTAATGTGCCGCACTCTTTGAATGCCACAGCAGAAGTACAGCATATTGAGGAAAGATCCAGTTTTTTGAATCGGGTATGGGCGTGGTTTACAGGATTATTCTAGGTCTAACGCCTGTATTTCCGGAATATATAATCTATTACGCGGCTAGGCAGAAATTTTTCTGCTTTGGAAAGAAATTTAGCTTCAGAAGTGATAGTATAGCGAGGCTTTTTGCCATATAAAATTATTTTAGCAAGCTGCTTTCCTGCTTTTTCAGGGGATAAACCCTTCACATCTTCATTTAGTTTTTCTTCATAGAGATCTAAATACTTAGAGTTATCATATTTTGTTAAATTGGATCTACCATTCTCATTAAAGCCTGTTTTAACTCTCCCTGGCTCAACTAGAACCACATCTACATCTTTCAATTCTCTGCGCAAAGAATCAGTGAAACCTTCTACAGCATATTTGGATGCGCAATATCCGCTTAGAAAAGGCAAGCCTATTCGGCCAGCAATTGAGGAAACATTCACGATTTTTCCCTTACTTTTCCTTAGTTCTGGAAGACAGGCATGGACAACGTTTATTGTGCCTATGTAATTATGGTATATGTGTTCTTCAAAATCCTCTATTCTCATGTCTTCAACAGAACCTTGTTTCTGTACTCCTGCGCAGTTCACAACTATATCTGTTTCAAAGTCTTCAAGTTGTTCAAAAACTTTTTGACGATTTGTGATGTCTAGAACATGTTTTTCAACGCCTTTAAGCTGATCAAGGGCGTTAGAATCTCTATCAACTACAGAGACTTTGTTATTCTTTTTCAGCCACTTTACTGCCTTGAGGCCTATTCCATTCGCTCCTCCAATAACAAGTATTTTCATTAGTGTAGAGGGCTCCAGTTAGGGATGCTGTCTTTGGCTCTAAGATCATATATTTTTTCTATTGCTAGTCCTGATAGGCTTGCCACTACTAAAAGTGCTGCATAGGTAGTTAGGAAGTAAGATGGCGGAGCTATAATTTCTACAGTCTTCAAGATGAATAGTGCGATCCAGGAGACTATTGAAATACTTGCCATAACGAATGCGGCTTTTCTGTAAACTCTATTCTGTCTGCTTTTAGGCTCTTCGCTGTTTCTAGAGAATTTTATGCCGATTATTTCCTGTGAAACTTTTAGATTGTAAACCGATCCGTTAATCAGTATAATTCCGATTATTGTTAGAAGAGTTAGGCTTTCTCCCGGGTGGAAGTGTCCTGCTAGATATAATCCTAGGCTTGTTAGAACTACTCCTCCTAGTGCGGCCCATGTCAAGTTGTTTAAAGTGTCTAATACGCTGGCTTGACGCTCTAGCATTTCAAAGTCTCTTAAGAAGTTGAGAAACAGGAAATCATAGGAAAGTGCTGTTCCTAGGCCTGCTGCAGCAACTAATACTCCTATTATGCTTATGGCCAGTCCATATTGGGCCATTAAAGCACCTATACCTACAGCAGAAGCAGGAATTGCAAGAATCATTATCAGGGCGCATAGACTTGCAGATACTAGACACCAAGTGCACCACATTTTCAAGGTAAATCCTTGAATAAATGTCAGATAAGCTGAAAATAACACTGCTAATGCGCTTGAAGCAATAACGCCGAGTACAAACCAAGAAGGTAGTGTCTGCGCTGTTAATAGATAAATGGAGTAGCTTACAATTACCACGGCATAATACAATAATCCTAGTACTTCAACATCCAGACCTAAAAATTTGGAATATTTACTTGTGATGACGTCTTCACAACTTCCGTCCATCGGACATGCCATGCCCTCTACATTAGTTTTCTTTTGGTAATGCAGGTAGGTGGATACTCCAAGTCCTGCGATTCCGATTAAAATTATCAAAGCTTGGAAAACTGGTTGCGAAAGTGTTGAAAAAAGTTCCATATCAAGTAATAGATACATCTTACTTAAATAAAATTCTGGTTTGAGATGGATTGTACTTTTAATCTTCTGGATTTTAGATGTGTACTATGAGTTCAGTACTGAAAATAGATTTACATACACATTCTGAAGGTTCTTATGATGGTAAAGAGCCTGTGGGGTTGATGGTAGAACACGTCGAAGATAAAAATATTGACTTGGACGGTTTTGTAGTCACTGACCATGATGAGATAGAGCAGTCTTTAGAAGCGGTAAAAATGGCTGAGAAGTCAGATATAATAGTAATACCTGGTGTAGAAGTATCTACAAAAAACGGACACTTACTTGCAATAGGAGTAGAAGAGAAGCCTGAAAAAGGCAAGGAATTCATGGAGACTGTTGAAAGTATTAGAAAGATGGGAGGTGCGGCAATAGTGCCTCATCCTTTCCAAAAAACTCGTCACGGTGTCTCAAAGAAAAAAATAAAAGATATTGATGCTGTTGAAGCCTTTAACGCATGGTTGTTTACAGGATTCCAGAATCGCCGTGCGAAGAAGTTTGCGGAGAATCATGGGTACTCTAAAGTTGCTGGGAGCGACGCACATTCTTTAGGAATGATGGGTAGAGCCTATACGGAAATAGAGATAGATAAGCCTCAAGAAGAAATAGTTGCTGAGGATGTAGTAGAGGCTCTGAGAAATGGAGAGACTTCGATGAGCGGCAGACGAGCACCAATGTATCGTGCAGCATTCCATTATGTAAAGGCTTCAATTCGAAAGACAGCTTACTATTTCAGTAGGCTCCTTGAAAGAGTAAATAAGCAGATTTACAGGTATAATAGGCCTTTGAGAGAGATTTATTTACGATCTTAAGCCTTAAATATTTAAGACAGTTAATTGAAAGGTTTTGCTGTGTATCTAGCTAACTGGATGCAAAAAGTTGACCTCTCTCAAGAGATACAGGAAGTATATCTTCATAGTTTTCTTTTCAAGCTTGCAGAAGCTCTTGTAGCCATATTTATACCTTTTTATATAATTGATAATGGTTTCTCCATATTAGCAGTTTTCGGGTTTTATACAGTTTATTATACGGCTCATTTACTTGGTTCAATTCCTTTCGGGATTCTAGCTACGAAAATAGGCTATAAACATACATCTCTGTTATCTAGCGTGTTCATACTCGCTTTTTATCTGATGATTAGGGGGGCAGATACAGAAATTCTACTATATCTCTCGGCTCTAGTCGGTGGAACAGGATTCACTATATACTGGATGGGTATGAATCCTGAAGTCGCTACTAGTAGTGATGATGACAGGACGGAAGAGGAAACAGGTTTTTTCTTCTCTATGCCTTCTTTGGCATCGATGCTGGCTCCTTTTACAGGGGGTTTGATTTTATTGTACTTCGGATTCAATACTTTATTTCTTTTAGCAGCTTTATTGATGTTCGTATCATTTACTCCGTTTTTACTCTCTTCTGAACATAGAGAAGGAATGAATATGGATATTAGTGAGTTATTCACAAGAGATATGGCGTATGATATACTAACATACTTTGCTGAAGGATCTCACTCGGTAGGAGAGAAAATTCTCTGGCCATTATATCTTGCAATAGTTATCACAGGGAGTGTGAATATAGGGACAGCGGGAACACTTCTCGCTCTCGGTAGTGCAATAACAAGTATTTTCATTGGAAAGATAGTAAATCCACAAAATCGTGCTAGAGTAATAATAATAGGAGCATTCATGGCTGCAGTAACTTTAATTCTGATGGCTCAAATTACTGCTCCTGCCACAGCATTTGTAATTTCTGCACTCCACGGTATAGTATATACTGCAGTAAATCTGCCGATATATAGTGCTGCAATCAGGAGATCAGAACAGAAAGACATAATGGAGTACTTTACGGCTAGAGAAGTATCGCTAGCGATGGGGAGATTGACAGTTATTGGTGTTGCGGCAGGATTGTACATGCTCTATCCTGAAGATTTCTTTGTAATATCATTCGCAGTTGTGGCCGCAGGTTCTCTGCTCACAGGATACTTCGGCGGAAAAATCAGAACTCCTGAAACCTGAATTTATAAAATTACTAGGCCTTTTTGATAGATGTGGTGAGGGTAGGTTAGCTGGTCTATACTTCGGCCCTGTGGCGGCCGAGACGCGGGTTCGAATCCCGCCCCTCGCCCTATAGCTATTAGTTAGGAGTTATTTTCGCAGCTCCATGACCATCTCCAAATAAATATAGGGATTCATTATGAAACTCGATATTTCTTAGCCTATGGTTAACAGCCTCATACTCTAATTCATCCTTTATGTAAAATACTTCACTATCAATTCGATCTCCTTGTCCATCAGTAAGTATTCTATAAACTATGCTCCCTCTAAGACCGGTGACGAAATAGCTGTTATACCATTCATGATCGGGATCATCTACAAAAGTAGTTCCTGAAGGAGCTAAGGTCCATTCTTCAAAACACTGTAATGGGTCTGTGGTATTCTCAACTTCTATATCTTGATACTCATAGCCGCATTTCTCACCAGGCCAGCCGTAATTTGCACCAGACTCTATAACGTTAACCTCATCATGCCTCCAAGGACCATGCATAGATACAAAGGCCTGCCCAGTCTCAGGATGAAAATCAATGCCTTGAGGATTGCGTAAGCCATAAGAATAGACGTAACTGTCTTCAAAAGCATTATCTTCTGCAGGATTTCCATCAAGATCAATTTTTAGGACCTTGCCTCCAAGAAAATCAGGATCCTGAACTCGCTCATGCAGATCTTCATTAGAGGTTTTAGCATATTCTGAGTCGCCGGTTGTAATGTGGAGATAGTTGTCAGGGCTTATGGCCAGCCTTCCTCCTGAGTGACCTCTATTAGCTTCAATGTTGTCGATTAAAACTTTTTCATCAGTAAGCTCTTGATCTCTGAACTCGAAACGAGACACACGATTGTAAATAGGATCGTTTACTTCTTCTTCAGCATCTTCGCTTACCTCACGATCATCAGAGTAGTAGAGCAGATAGATGTAATGGTTCTCTTCAAAATCTGGATCGGCTGCAATACCCAATAACCCTGAATTCCCCAGTCGTTCAACACCGTCTAGGTTAGCTCGTTTGGTCTCTTGTTCTCCATCATGCATAACTACATTACCCTCCATCTCGGAATAGATCACACTACCGTCTTCAAGAATTTCAGAATCCCATGCAAGATTATGCCCGATATCAAATACGTCTACATCATAGTCTTCTGCGGTTAATTCGGACGTAATATAATTCCCATCATCTGTAAAAAGAGTCACGTCTTCAATACCTTCAGACGTTCTCTCACAGTGATCTTCATCATATTGTCCTTCACTCTCACAGTTCTCATATTCGGTTATATTTGTCCGTATACAGGTCTCATCTTCCTCAAAACTACAATCCCATACTTCATGTTTTTCAATAGCGTCTTCAGAGTAAATTATCACTAATCCTCCTAAAATAACAACTACTGATAATAGGGCCAGAATTTTTCCAGGAACCATGGAGACAAATCTACTTCAAATAGTTAAAAAGTATTCAAAGCTGTAGAGGTTAAATGTATCGAAGCTCCAAATATAGTGTATGTCCGAATTCAAAGACGCACAAAAAAACCTGCTACAGGCCTTAAAAACCATAGATGAAGACTCTTACTATGAACGATTAAAAGAACCTGAAAGATTTGTGGAAGTAAACTTCTCAGTTGAAATGGACTCTGGCGAAAAAAAGGTTTTCAAGGGATTCAGATCTCAACATTCAACGCTTAGAGGCCCCGCAAAAGGAGGTATAAGATTCGCACCTCATGTAAGTGAAGAAGAAGTTAAAGCCCTAAGTTTATGGATGACTTTGAAATGCGCAGTCGCAGATGTACCTTTTGGGGGTGCTAAAGGAGGAGTTATTGTAGATTCTAATAATCTATCAAGTTCAGAGGAAGAGCGTCTATCACGCAGATATATTGACTCAATTGCAGAAGTTATAGGTCCTAATAGAGACGTACCTGCTCCAGATATGAACACTACAAGTAAGCACATGGCCTGGATGATGGACGAGTACAGTAAAGAATCCGGAGATTTGACGCCGGGGATAATAACAGGTAAACCTGTAGAAGCCTTCGGTAGTAGAGGTCGCGCAGAGGCTACAGGTTATGGAGCAGCTTATATTGCAGAAAAGATAATACGCGATGAAGGAATTAAGAATCCAACTGCAGCAGTCCAAGGTTTCGGAAATGCAGCGGCGCCAGCAGTGAAAAAACTTGAGGATATTGGAGTTACAGTAGTTGCAGTATCTGATAGGGAAGGGGCTGCGTATGACGAGGACGGACTAGATTACGAAGAATTATCTAATTTTGCAGAGAAAA
>LFCJ01000176.1_pt1 | contig 36511 bp, 29 predicted proteins | sample 643141 | NCBI WGS metagenome assembly LFCJ01 (sample SAMN03766243, study PRJNA286221) | soda lake metagenome | biome: soda lake; feature: Kulunda steppe; material: water; isolation source: sample B1-Br-g2 brine of Lake Bitter-1 | place: Russia: Kulunda steppe | collected 2010-07
CGCGCCGATATCGTTCTCGGGGCACTGCGGGCGCGCCTGCCGCGGGTCGAGGCGGTGCTGCGCGGGCTCTTCGATCTGACGGGCGCGGTGCTGCTCGCGATCCTGGCCTGGTCGACGCTGTCGATCCTCGAGGCCGATCTGGCCCGCGGGCGCTATATCGGCGTGACCGGGGTGCTCACGGTTCCGTTCTGGCCGTTCCGCATCGTGATCCTCGGCGCGCTGGGCGTGGCGACAATCCAGTTCCTTGTCCAGCTCGCCGCGGCGTTGCTGCGCCCGGCGGCGCGGGAGGCATCATGACCTCGATCGAGATCGGATGGCTGGCGATCGTCGGGCTGCTCACGCTGATCGCGCTCGGCATGCCGATCGCGCTGGGCATGCTGCTGGTGTCGTTTCTCGGCGTGGTCCTGATCCGCAGCGACGCGGTGGCGATCCGCATGATCGGCTCCGTCGCCAATGACGCGCTGCGCGAGTATCTCTATGCCATCGTGCCGCTTTTCGTGCTGATGGGGCTGCTCGTGTCGGCGTCGGGGGTGGGCAAGGACACCTTCGATGTCTTCGAGCGGCTCCTGCGCCGGGTGCGCGCGGGGCTCGGCGTTGCGACGGTGTTTGCCAACGCGGTCTTTGCCGCCATCACCGGCGTCTCCATCGCCTCGGCCACGGTCTTCGCGCGCGTTGCCGTCCCCGAGATGACGCGCCACGGCTACACCCGGCGCTTCGCCACGGGTGTCGTCGCGGGCAGCTCGGTGCTCGGCATGCTGATCCCGCCCTCGCTGTTGATGATCGTCTATGCGGTGCTGGCCGAGCAGTCGGTCGGGCGGATGTTCCTGGCCGGGGTGGGGCCGGGGCTGGTGCTGTCGGCGGCGTTCACGGCGACGATCCTGCTGCTGGCGTGGCGGATGCCCGGCTTCGTCTTCGAGACCGGCGACAGCCACAGCGCGCCCGAGCGCGATCTCGGCGCGCTCGACATCGCGCGCAAGGGGATGCCGATCGTCACGCTGATCGTGCTCGTGCTGGGCGGAATTTACAGCGGCTTTCTCAACCCCACCGAGGCGGGCGCGGTGGGCGCCTTCGGTGCGCTCATGCTCGCACTGGCGCGCCGGTCGCTGACGGGGGGCGCCTTCTGGCGGCTGCTCGTGGAGACCGGACAGATCACCGTCTCGGTGCTGTTTCTCATCATGGCGGCGACATTCTTCAGCCGCATGCTGGCGATGTCGGGGCTGCCCAACATGCTCGCGCGCGAGCTGCTCGACGGGCCGATCGGGCCGACGGGGTTCCTGATCCTGTATCTCGGGCTGGTGATCGTGCTCGGATTCCTGCTCGATTCGATCTCCATCATGCTGATCCTGCTGCCGATCGTGCTGCCGATCGCCGAGGCGGCACAGTTCGACCTGATCTGGTTCGGGGTGATGACCGTCATCGCGGTGGAGATCGGGCTGCTGACCCCGCCCTTCGGGCTGTCCGTCTATACCATCAAGGCGGCGCTCGACGATGGCAAGCTGCGCGTCAGCGAAATCTTTCGCGGCGCGTTTCCCTTCGTGCTCACCATGATCGTGGTGCTCGCCATCATCGGGCTGTTTCCCGGCATCGCGACCTGGCTCGCGAGACTCTGACACTTACGAGAGGACCCTCCATGTATCATCTCCTGATGATCTGCGGCAGCCTGCGCAAGGCCTCCTCGAGCCGGGCGCTGGCCGAAGCGCTGGCCGAGCGGCTCCCGGCCGGCGTCACCGCCGAGCACGCCGACATCGCGTCGCTGCCGCATTACAACGCCGACATCACCGACGACGCCGCCGTCGCGCGGCTGATCGCGCAGGTCGATGCGGCCGACGGGGTGCTGTTTGTCACCCCGGAATACAATTACTCCATCCCCGGCGTGCTCAAGAACGCGATCGACTGGGCTTCGCGTCCGGCTTATGCCTCCGTTTTCAAGAACAAGCCCGCGCTGGTGATCTCGGTGTCGGGCGGCGCGCTTGGCGGGGTGCGCGCGCAGGCGCATCTCAAATACGTGCTCAACGGCATGCTCGCGGCGGTTCATCCCTGCCAGGAGGTCGTGATCGCGCAGGCGAACGCGAAGGTCGCCGAGGGCCGCTTCACCGATGCCGCCGCGCTCGACTTCGCGGGCGACACGGTCGCGGATTTCATCGCCCGGTCCGGCGCCCGCCGCTGACGCGCCCGCGCGCGCGGCCCGGCGCCACGCGCGGGGCATTTTCTTGTTGTCAAATCGCCCTGCGCCACGCAGCCTGCCGGGCAACGGGGCGACCACGCCCATCGGCAGGGAGCATCTCATGGCGGGACCGCTGAGCTTCGAGGCGTTGACGCAGGCCGTCGCGGATGGCGAGATCGACACGGTGGTGGCGTGCTTTGCCGACATGCAGGGCCGGTTGATGGGCAAGCGGTTTCATGCCCGCCATTTCGTCGACAGCGCGTGGCACGAGACGCATTGCTGCAACTACCTGCTCGCCACCGACATGGAGATGTATACCGTTCCCGGCTATGCGGCGACGAGCTGGGCCAAGGGCTACGGCGACCATGTGATGAAGCCGGATCTCGCCACGCTGCGGCGCATCCCGTGGCTCGAGGGCACGGCGCTGGTGCTGTGCGATCTGCTCGATCACCACACGCATGAGGAGGTCGCCCATTCCCCGCGCGCGGTGCTCAAGCGCCAGGTCGCGCGGCTCGAGGCGCTGGGGTATCGCGCGATGATCGCCACCGAGCTCGAGTTCTTCCTCTTCGCGCCGTCCTTCGAGGCGCTGCGCGACGGCGGGTATCGCGATCTCAAGCCGATCTCGGGCTATAACGAGGATTACCATATCTTCCAGACCACCAAGGAAGAGGCGGTGATGCGCGCGATCCGCAACGGGCTTTACGGCGCGGGCATCCCCGTCGAGAACACCAAGGGCGAGGCCGAGACCGGGCAGGAAGAGATCAATATCCGCTACGACGCGGCGCTGACCACGGCGGACAACCACGCCATCGTCAAGAACGCCTGCAAGGAGATCGCCTGGGCGCAGGGGCGCGCGGTGACCTTCATGGCCAAGTGGCATCACGACAAGGTCGGCTCCTCGAGCCATGTCCACCAGTCGCTCTTCACCCTCGACGGCACCCCCGCCTTTCCCGACCCGGACGGACCGCACGGCATGTCGCAGGTGATGCGGCGGTTCACTGCCGGCCAGCTCGCCCATACCCCGGAAATCTGTTATTTCCTGGCGCCTTACGTGAACTCCTACAAGCGGTTTCAATCCGGCACCTTCGCGCCCACCTCCACGGTCTGGTCGCGCGACAACCGCACCGCGGGGTTTCGCATGTGCGGCGAGGGCACGCAGGCGCTGCGCATGGAGTGTCGCGTGGGCGGGGCGGATCTGAACCCGTACCTGGCCGCGGCGGCGCTGATCGCGGCGGGGATCGCGGGGATCGAGGCGCAGCTCGAGCTCGAGCCGGAGCTGTCGGGCGATGCCTATTCGGCCGATCCCGCGCGCGCGCTGCCGCGCAGCCTGCGCGATGCGGCGGACCGGCTGGAGGGCTCGGAGATGCTGCGCGCGGCGATGGGCGATTGGGTCGTCGATCACTATACCCGCGCGGCGCGCTGGGAGGTCGAGGAACACGAGCGCGTCGTCACCGATTGGGAAGTCGCGCGCGGCTTCGAGCGCGCCTGAGGGGGAGCATGACCACGCTGCACTGCATCTTGCCGAACGACGGATCTGTTGATCCCGCGAGCCCGCGCCGTGCGGAACGGGCTGCAAGCATCCCGGATGCGACGGCGCCCTGCCGCGGAGTGGCCCCGCCGATCGCGCCTGCCCGAAACCCCCGGACATGAAGAAGGCCGCGCGATGACCCTTACCGGCACCTGGTCCTACCCCACCGCGATCCGCTTCGGCGCCGGGCGGCTTGCCGAGCTGCCGGAGGCCTGCGCCGAGGCGGGCATCCGCCGCCCGCTTCTGGTCACCGATCGCGGGCTCGCCGACCTGCCGATCACGGCGCGCGCGCTGGATATCCTCGACGCCGCCGGGCTGGGGCGCGCCTGCTTTGCCGAGGTCGATGCCAATCCCGACGAGCGCAACCTCGCCGCCGGGGTCGCGGCGTTTCGCGCCGGCGGGCATGACGGGGTGATCGCCTTCGGCGGCGGCTCGGGGCTCGATCTGGGCAAGATGGTCGCCTTCATGGCCGGCCAGACGCGGCCGGTGTGGGATTTCGAGGATATCGGTGAATGGTGGATGCGCGCCGATGCCGACGCCATCGCGCCCAACATCGCCGTGCCGACCACGGCGGGCACCGGCTCGGAGGTGGGCCGCGCCAGCGTGCTCACCAACTCGGAGACCCGCACCAAGAAGATCATCTTTCACCCGAAGGTCCTGCCCGCGCAGGTGATCGCGGACCCGGAGCTGACCGTGGGCATGCCGCCCGCGATCACCGCAGGCACCGGGATGGACGCGCTAGCGCATTGCGTTGAAGCGTATTGCTCGCCGCATTTCCATCCGATGAGCCAGGGGATCGCGCTCGAGGGGATGCGCCTGGTGCTGGAGAACCTGCCGCGCGTAATGGCGGACGGCACCGATATCGAGGCGCGCGCGCAGATGCTCGCCGCCGCGGCGATGGGGGCGGTGGGTTTTCAGAAGGGCCTCGGCGCGGTGCACGCGATCAGCCACCCCGTCGGCGCCGTCTACGGCACCCATCACGGCACCACCAACGCCGTGGTGATGCCCGCCGTGCTGCGCTTCAACCGCGCCGCGATCGCGGACCGGCTCGACCACGCCGCGCCCTATCTGGGCATCACGGGCGGTTATGGCGGCGTGCTCGCGCGCATCGAGGCGCTCAACCGGGAGCTCGGCATGCCGACAGGGCTCGCGGCGATGGGTGTGGAGGAGAGCCGGATCGACGCGCTCGTCGAAATGGCGCTACAGGATCCGAGCGTGGGCGGCAATCCCGTCCCGATGACCTTCGACGCCACGCGCGCGCTCATCATGTCGTGCATGTGACGCGCAAGCGCGATCCCCGCCGCGCGCAGGACATCAGGTCGCGCCCGATGCGAGCCCGCTTGGCGCGCCGCGCACTGGCATAGCGCCGCGAAGGGTTGTAGGGCGCAGGGGGCATGCGCGCCGATGGACGGGCCTGCGCTGGGCAGCAAAGAGGGGCCGGCATGACGGACGCTTCGAAATCGACAGGCGACACGGACCGTCCGGTGATCCTCGGTATCGGCGGGACGACGCGCGCCGGGTCGAGCTCCGAGGTCGCGCTGCGCATCAGCCTCGAGAGCGCCGCGGCGCTCGGCTGCGAGACCGACATCGTCGCCGGTGACGCGCTCGACCTGCCGAGCTACGACCCGGTGCGCGAGGACCGCAGCGCGCAGGCGCAGCGGCTCGTCGCGGCGCTGCGCCGGGCTGACGGCGTGCTGTTGTCCACCCCGAGCTATCATTGCGGGTTTTCCGGGATGATCAAGAACGCGCTCGACTATGCCGAGGACATGCGCACGGATGCGCGCCCCTATCTCGACGGACGCGCGGTCGGCGTGATCGTCACCGCGTACGGGGCGCAGGGCCTCGGGACCGCGCTTGCGTCGATGCGCTCGGTGATCCATGCGCTGCGCGGCTGGCCGACCCCCTACGCCGCGACGCTGAACACCGCGCTGCAGCCCTTCGAGGACGGCCGCCCGACAAGCCCGGACATCGCCGATCAACTCGCCATGGTCGCAGGGCAGGTGGTGGAATTCGCGCGCATGCGCCGCGCGCTCACCGCCGAGCGGGCCGCGGGCGCCGCCGAGGACTGAGGGCCGCGCGCGTCCACCTTGGCGACCGCCGCCGCGCCGGGATCGCGGCGGCGATTGACGGCCGGTTCCGGGAGGTCGAACCACGCCGAGCGCTGCAATTCGGGGCTTCCCGCCGCGGCTTTTTCCGGTGTTCATGAAATATGGAATCAGACGGTAGCGCCCGCTTCGCGACCCTTGGCCATCCGCAGCGCCTCGCGGTGTTCCTGCTGCTGATGCGGCGCTATCCCGATGCCGTCCCGGCCGGAGAGATCGCCGGGGCGCTCGATCTCAAGGCGAGCACGCTGTCGGTCTATCTTGGCGCGCTCCTGCGGGTGGGGCTCGTGGCGCAGGAGCGCGCGGGGCCGTCGCGCCGCTACCGCATCGAGATGGACGCGGCGCGCGCGCTGGTGGGGTTTCTCGCCGAGGATTGCTGCCGCGCACGCCCGGATCTGCTCGCGCCGCATCCTGCGCCCGTGCCGCGCAATCTTCTGTTCGTGTGCACCGGCAATTCCGCGCGCTCGATCATCGCCGAGGCGCTGCTGCGCCGGGTCGGGCAGGGGCGCTTCAATGCCTTCTCCGCGGGGACCGCGCCGCGCGCGGCGCCGCATCCGGTGGCGCTCGGTCTTCTGGAGCGCGAGGGCCATGACACCGCGCCGCTGCGCAGCCGGCCGCTTGCGGCCTGGACCGCGCCGGAAGCGCCGCGGATGGATGCGGTGATCACGGTGTGCGACGACGCCGCCAACCGGACCGCCGCGCCCTGGCCGGGCCGGCCGGTCACGGCGCATTGGGGCCTGCCCGATCCCGCGGCCGCGACCGGCCCGCCCGAGGCGCGACGGCGCGCCTTCGAGCGGGTGCATGACCTGCTGCGCGACCGCATCGCTCGGTTTGCCGCGCGCCCGCCCGCCGACCGGCCCGCGCTTCAGAAGACGCTCGACGATCTTGCGCGAAGGAACTGAAACCGCGACGACTTACGCAATCAACGGCCTCGGCCGGATCGGCAAGCTGGCGCTGCGCCCGCTGTTCGAACGCGGCGCCGAGATCGCCTTTGTCAACGACGCCGTCGGCGATCCGCAGATGCACGCGCATCTGCTCGAATTCGACAGCGTGCACGGACGCTGGCCGGCCGAATTCGGCCATGACGACGATGCCATCATCATCGACGGCACGCGCATCCCCGTCACCGCCGCGCGCGATCCGGCAGCACTGCCCCTCGACGGGGTCGATGTCGTCATCGACTGCACCGGGGCGTTCAAGTCCGCCGCCGCGCTCGCGCCCTATTTCGACGCCGGGGTCGCGCGGGTCGTCGTCTCCGCGCCGGTCAAGGACGCCGAGGCCGCCAACATCGTCTACGGCGTCAATCACGACATCTACGATCCGGCGCGCCACCGCATCGTGACCGCGGCGAGTTGCACCACCAACTGCCTCGCGCCGGTCGTGAAGGTGCTGCACGAGGCGATCGGCATCCGTCACGGATCCATCACCACGATCCACGACGTCACCAATTCGCAGACCATCGTGGACCGCCCCGCCAAGGATCTGCGCCGCGCGCGCTCGGCGCTCGCCAATCTGATCCCGACGACGACGGGCTCGGCCACGGCGATCACGCTGATCTATCCCGAACTCGCCGGCCGCCTCGATGGCCACGCCGTGCGGGTGCCGCTGCTCAACGCGTCGATCACCGACGGCGTCTTCGAGATGGCGCGCGCGACCAGCGTCGCGGAGGTCAACGCCCTCTTCGAGGCCGCCGCGGCCGGACCGCTCGCCGGGATCCTCGGCTTCGAGTCGCGCCCGCTCGTGTCGTCGGATTACACGAACGACCCGCGCTCGGGGATCGTCGACGGGCCCTCCACGATGGTGGTGGGCGACACGCAGGTGAAGGTCTATGCGTGGTACGACAACGAGATGGGCTATGCGCACCGGCTCGCGGATGTCGCCCTGATGGTGGGGGCGTGAGCGCGCGGCCGGCGGGGCTGGCGGCCTATGCCGCGGTCACGGCGGCCTACTGGGCCTTCATGCTCACCGACGGCGCGCTGCGCATGCTGGTGCTCTTGCATTTTCACACGCTGGGCTTCTCGCCGGTTCAGCTCGCCTATCTGTTCCTGCTCTACGAGCTGGCGGGGATCGTGACCAATCTCTCGGCGGGCTGGATCGCGGCGCGGTTCGGCCTTGCCAGCACGCTCTATGCCGGGCTCGCAATCCAGATCGCGGCGCTGATCGCGCTGTCGCTACTCGATCCGGCGTGGAGCATGGCGGCCTCGGTGATGTTCGTGATGGCGGTGCAGGGGGCGTCGGGGGTGGCGAAGGATCTCGCCAAGATGAGCTCCAAGAGCGCCGTCAAGCTGCTCGCGCCCCCCGAGGCGGGCGGGCTGTTTCGCTGGGTTGCGCTGCTGACCGGGTCGAAGAACGCGGTCAAGGGGATGGGCTTCTTTCTCGGTGCGGTGCTTCTGGGCGGGTTCGGCTTTGCGCCGGCGGTCCTGGGGATGGCGGCGCTGCTTGGTGTGATCCTCCTGGCGGTGGCGCTCGGGATGCCGGCGGGGCTGCCGGCGGGACGCCGGGGCGCGAAATTCCGCGAGGTGATCTCGCGCGACCGCGATATCAACCGGCTCAGCGCGGCGCGCGTGTTCCTGTTCGGCGCGCGCGATGTCTGGTTCGTCGTCGGCATCCCGATCTATTTCTACGCGGTCCTGTCCGACGGCACGGCGGCGGGCGACCGCGCGGCGTTCTTTCTGATCGGCGGCTTCATGGCCGTCTGGATCATCCTCTACGGGGCGATGCAGGCGGCGGCGCCGCGGCTGCTCGGCGCGGCCGCGCGCCCGCAATCCGAGCTTGTGGCCGCGGCGCGCGGCTGGGTGGCGGCGCTCGCGCTGGTGCCGCTGGTCCTCGCGGTGCTGGTCTGGGCGGCGGGGGAGCCCGCGGGCTGGCTGACCGCGGTGCTGGTGGCGGGGCTGATGCTTTTCGGGGCGCTGTTCGCGGTCAACTCGTCGCTGCACTCCTATCTCATCCTCGCCCTCGCCGAGGGGCGGCGGGTGACGATGGATGTGGGATTCTACTACATGGCCAACGCCGCCGGGCGGCTTCTGGGCACGTTGATGTCCGGGGTGAGCTATCAGATTGGCGGGCTTGCGCTGTGCCTGGCGGTGGCGGCGCACTTTCTGGGGCTGAGCTGGCTTGGCGCGCGCCGGCTGGGGCGCGACGCAAAGAATTTTGCCCAACCCCACCATTGACTTGCCGGGCGCAGCGCGTAAGCGTCAGGTCGAACGAGGGGGGACGTGACGCATGGAATGGGTTCTGCTGATCCTTGTGCTGCTGGTCGTGGTGGTGGGCTATGGCTGGTATGTGGTGCTCATCCGCAACCGCAACCGCGCGCAGGAGGCGTTGGCATCCGTGGATGTGCATCTGCGCAAGCGCCACGATCTAGTGCCCAACGTGCTCGCGCTCGCGCGCCGCTTCATGGAGCACGAAAAGGAGCTCCTCGAAAGCGTCACGGCGTTGCGCAGCAAGGCGCAGGCGCCGTATGACAAGGGCGACCCCGAACAGGTGAAGGGCCATCTCGACGCCGAACGCGGCCTGCAGGGCGCGCTGCGGCAGCTCTTCGCGGTGTCGGAGTCCTATCCCGAGCTGCGCTCGGCGGAGACGATGCTGGAGGCCCAGAAGACCTACCGCGAGGTCGAATCGAACATCGCCGCCGCGCGGCGCTTCTACAACACCGCGGTCACGCGGCTGAACACGGCCGCGCAGATCTTTCCCGGCACCGTGATCGCCGGGATCGTGGGCGTGCGGCCGATGCCCTTCTTCGAGCTCGAGGACGAGGCCATGCGCCAGCCGGTGAACGCGGCGGATCATATCTGAGGGGGAGGCGACCATGATGCTATCCGACGACCCGCTCGATTCGCAGACGCGCGCCGATCTCGAGGCCCGGCTGGCCGATCTCGAGTCCGAGCGCGCCGCGCTGTTCGACTGGTTCAAGAGGACCGGCGCCGTCGTGATCGGGGTGGTTGTCGCGGGGATGGTGATCGTGTCGCTGGTGTTCGGCGCGCAGGAAGAGGCGCAGGCCATCGGGCTGTTCATCGTGCTCGCCGGGCTTGCCTATGGCGCCTACCGGATGAACAAGCTGCGCCAGCGCGGCAAGGCCGAGCTGATGGGGCGTATCGCGCAGGCGCTCGGCTTCGACTACCGGCTCAACGCGGCCGGGTTTCCGCTCGAGCATTTCCGCCGTCTCGGGCTGCTGCCGCGCTATGATCGCGACAATCTGCACGATCACCTGACCGCCGAGACGGCAAGCGGCGAGCGGCTCGAACTCGTCGATGCCAAGCTCGAACGAAAGAGTCGCAGCCGCAGGCGGCGCGGCCCGAACTATACACCGGTCTTCACCGGCCTGCTGCTGCGCGTCGATGCCTCCGAGCCGTTTTCCGACCAGGTGCTCGTGCTCAAGGACAGCGGCATGGTCGGCAACGCGCTGAGCGGCTGGCTGCGCTCGGACGAGCCGGTGCATCTCGAGAGCGCGCGCTTCAACAGCACCTACACGGTTTATGCCAATGACCAGGTGGAGGCGCGCCGGCTCCTTACCCCCACGGTGATGGAGCGCTGCCTCGATCTCGACGAGCAGACCCGCGGCACGCCGCAGATCGGCTTTTCCGAGGGCCGCATCCTCATTGCGCTCGATCGCGGCGCGCCCAGCTTCGAGATGCCGCAGGTCTGGCAGAAATGGGACGCGGCCGCCTTCGAGGCGATGCTCGACGATCTGCGCTATGCCCTCGGCGCGGCGCGGCTTCTCGGCCGCGAGATCGCCCGGCCCGAGCCGGAGTCGGCGCAGGCGGATCGCGCGTGACGCCGCCGCCGCGCGGTGTCACGATCCTGTCATGATCGCGCGCTAGCGCCGCAGGATGGTGCCGGTGGGGCGCCGGGCGCCGTGTCGCTTCATGGCGGGGAGAACGCGATGACCGAGGCCGAGCTTGCGGCGGTTCTGGCCGCGCTGCCCGAGCCGGTGCTGGTCGCCGGGGCCGACCGGCGTATCCGCATCGCCAACCCGGCGGCGTCCGAGATGCTGGGACCCGGGCTGATCGGGCAGTCCGCGGTGATGGTGATCCGCCATCCCGAGGCCGTCGCCGCGATCGAGCAGGCCCTGATCCCCGCGAACACGTCACCGAGCGAGGCGCGGCTCACGCTCGCGGATCGCAGCGGCGAGACCAGCTACCGCATGGTGGTGCAGCCGCTCGGCCCGCAGACGGGGCTGGCGGGGGCGCTGATCAGCTTTCGCGACATCGGCCATATCGAGGAGGCCGAGCAGATGCGCCGCGATTTCGTCGCCAATGTCAGCCATGAACTGCGCTCGCCGCTCACCGTTCTGAGCGGCTTTGTCGAGACCCTGCGCGGCGCGGCGCGCGATGACGCCGCCGCGCGCGAAAGCTTCCTCGAGATCATGCAGCAGGAAGCGCAGCGCATGAACCGGCTGGTGGATGATCTGCTGTCGCTGTCGCGGGTCGAGGCGAATGAGCGGGTGCGCCCGCGCGATCCGGTCGTGCTCGGCGAGGTCATCGACGCGACGCTGTCCGCCCTGCGCCAGCAGATCGAGGAGAGCGGAGTGCATGTGGCGCGCGAGGGGGACGGGCACGATCAGCAGGTGCCCGGCGACCGCGATCAACTCCTGCAGGTGTTCCACAACCTCGTCGAGAACGCCATCAAGTATGGGGGCGCTGGCGGCCGCGTCGGTATCGCTGTCGCGCCGCTCGAGAGCATGGCGGGCTTTTCCGGCCCCGTCGTCACCGTTACCGTCAGCGACAGCGGCGACGGGATCGATCCGTTGCACCTGCCGCGGCTGACCGAGCGGTTCTACCGCGTGGACACGCACCGCTCGCGCGAGATGGGCGGCACCGGGCTTGGCCTCGCGATCGTCAAGCATATCCTGAACCGCCATCGCGGCCGGCTCACAGCCAGCAGCACGCCGGGCGCGGGCAGCCGCTTTACCGTCGTGTTGCCGCGGTCGTGATCGCGGGGCGGCGCTGGCTGTCACAGGCCTGTCGCATTGGGCAGGTAGCGGGGGGAGACACGAACGGATGCGGACAATGCACGAACAGGACCCGTCTTCAGCCCTCGACCGCGACATGGACGCGCTGCTCACGCGGATCATGACCATGGGCGGGCTCGTCGAGCATGCCATCGCCGAAGCGGCGCCGGCGCTCGCGGCGCGCGACGCGGAGCGCGCCGAGGCCGTGATCGCCGCGGATGCGCGCATCGACGCGCTCGAGGCCGCGGTACAGGCCGATGTCATGGCCCTTCTGGCGCGGCACCGACCCGCCGGCGCCGATCTGCGCGCGGCGATCGCGGCGATGAAGATGGCGGCGGATCTTGAACGGATCGCGGATTACGCCAAGAACCTCGCCAAGCGGGTGCAGGTGCTCAGCCGCGCGCCCGTGATCGACGGGGCGGGTGCGGCGATCCGGCGCCATGCGCGCGCGGTGCAGGGGCTGTTGCGCGATGCGCTCGACGCGCATCTGCGCGCCGATCTGGCGCTGCTGCAGGACGTGCTTGGCCGCGATGTCGAGGTCGATCAGATGACCGCGGCGCTGTTTCGCCAGTTCCTGACCCACATGATGGAGGATCCGCGCAACATAACCCCCTGCATGCACTATCTCTTCATCGTCAGGAACCTGGAGCGCATGGGCGACCATGTGACGGAAATATGCGAACAGTTGATCCACCTGCACACCGGAACGCGCCCCGGCGCCCGGCCCAAGGGGCCCTCGTCGGCGCGTCTGACCGTGCTGCCGGGCGACGGGGGCGGGCGGTGACGGAGGCGCTTGTCCTGATCGTCGAGGACGAACCCGCCCAACGCGCGATGCTGTCCTACAACATCCAGGCCGCCGGGTTCCGCACCGTGACGGCGTCCGGCGGCGAGGAGGCGCTGATCGCCGTCGCCGAGCAGCAGCCGGATCTCATCCTGCTCGACTGGATGCTGCCGCAGGTATCGGGCATCGAGGTCTGCCGCCAGCTCAAGGCACGCACGCAGACGCGCACGATCCCGGTGATCATGGTGTCGGCGCGCACGGAGGAATCCGATCGCATCCGCGGGCTCGATACCGGCGCGGATGACTATATCGTCAAACCCTATTCGATCGACGAGCTGATCGCGCGGCTGCGCGCCAATCTGCGCCGTGCGCGGCCATCCACGGTGGGCGAGGTGCTCGAGCACGGCGATCTGCGGCTCGACACGGCCGCGCACACGGCCGAGCATGCGGGCCTGGTGCTCAGGCTCGGGCCGACGGAATACCGCCTGCTCGTCGCCTTCCTCGAGCGTCCGGGCCGGGTCTGGAGCCGCGATGCGCTGCTCGACCGGGTCTGGGGGCGCGACTCGGACATCGACCTGCGCACCGTCGATGTCCATGTTGGCCGGCTGCGCAAGGCGCTCGGCGGCGGGCGCGGCCCGATCCGCACCGTGCGCGGCGAGGGCTACGCGCTCGACTGACGCGTCAGCCGAGGAAGATCGCGTAGAGAAAGCGCAGCGTCACCAGCGCGAGAAAGACCCCAAAGGCGATTTCCAGCGTGCGGCGGCTGAGGTGATGCGCAAGGCGCACGCCGAGATTGGCCGTCAGCACGGTGGTCGGGATGAAGAGCACCGCACCCAGCGTCGAGACATACCCGATCGCGTCCGGCGGAAGCCCCGCGCGCCCGAGCCCGGCGAGCACATACCCGATCGCGCCGGGGATCGAGATCAGCACCCCGATCCCGGCCGAGGTCGCGACCGCCTGAAGGATCGAGCGGCCATGCAGCGTCATGATGATGTTGGCGATCTGGCCGCCGCCGATGCCCATCAGCGACGAGAGAAACCCGATCAGCCCGCCATAGGCGCGCAGCCCCGCCCCGCGCGGCAGGTCCTCGGCGATGTTCATCGCGCTGGTGCCGGTGAGCAGCTTGACGGCGTTGAACCCGGCCACGAGGACGAAGACGCCCTGAAACACCTCGGGCGGCGCGTAGCGCGCCAGCGCCGCCCCCGCCGCCACCCCCAGCACGATCGGCACCGCCCAGGCGCGCAGCAGCGCATCGTCGACGGCCCCGCGCGCGCGATGGCCGAGATAGGAGCGGATCGAGGTGGGAATGATGATCGCGAGCGAGGTGCCTACCGCGAGCGGCATCCGCACCGCGTCCTCGATGCCCAGAAAGCCGAACACCTCGAACAGGACAGGCACCATCAACGCGCCGCCGCCAACGCCGAAGAGACCGGCCAGGACCCCTGTCAGCGCCCCGGCGGCGAGCAGGATACCGGCGAAGACCGCGAACTCGACCGAAAAGAATTCCATTGTCCCTCAATTTCCCTGGCGCCGCGGCGCGGTGCCGTCCTGTTCCGGCATCCCGTCCGCGGCGGTTTCGTTTGCGGGCGCCTCGCCCGCCGGTGACAGCGCCCATTTCGTCAGTATTTCCATCGCCGCGCTCACGAGGTGGCGGCGCAGCGCGCGGGTGGTGGCGTCGGGGTCGCGCTCGCAGATCGCGGCGACGATCGCGGCGTGTTCGCGGCTCGAGCGGTGCATGCGGGCGCTGTCGGCGAGCTGGGCGCGCCGGAACGGCGACAGCTTGACCCGCAGCGCCTCGGCGGCCTCGGCGAGATACTGATTGCCCGCCCCGTCATAGATCCGGCAGTGAAAGGCGGCGTTGGCTTCGTCATACGCCGCCCTGTCGCCCTGTTCGCAGAGCGTCTCCATCTGCCGGTGCAGGGCGAGCAGCTCGGCGCGGTCGCGCATCGACATGCGCAGCGCGGCGCAGCCGCCACACAGCGCCTCGAGCTCGCCCATCGCCTCGAAAAGCTGCTCGATCTCGTCGCGCGAGATCTCCGAGACGATCACCCCGCGATAGGGCACCCGCTCGACGAGGGACCGGGCCGTGAGCAGTTGCAGCGCCTCGCGCACCGGCGTGCGCGACACCTCGAAGCGCCCGGCGAGCACGTTCTCGTCGAGCCGACTGCCCGCTTCGAGCGTCCCGTCGATGATCTCGGCCTCGAGGCGCGCGGCGATGACGCTGCTCAAAGGTTTCTTGTCCGACCCACGGCTCACGGCGCGACCTCCGGCAGGGCTGTGCGCGGCGTCTCAGAACGCGACGGCGTGGCCGTCCTTGCGATGGTCCGAGCCGCCGATATAGACGCCGTTTTCCATCCGGTGGATGAGCTGGGCGCCGCCGAAGCTGAAATCGGCCTCGAGCTGGCCGCGGGCGATCTCGTGGCCGAGCGCCGCGAGCCCCTCGAACGTCCCGGCGGGAAAGGCCGCCTCCATTGCGACGCGCCGGCCGCTGAGCACCCGCCAGCGGGGCGCATCGCTCGCCGCCTGCGGGGTCTGGGCGAAGTTCATCATGCGAAGGATCATCTGCACATGACCCTGCGCCTGGATCGGCCCGCCCATCACGCCGTAGCTCGTCAGCGGGGCGCCGCCCCTGGTGATGAAGCCGGGGATGATGGTGTGGAAGGGACGCTTGCGCGGGCCGACGACATTCGGGCTCGCCGGGTCGAGGCTGAAGTCCGCGCCACGGTTCTGCAGGCTCACGCCGACCTCGGGGACTACCACGCCGGAGCCGAAACCGGCGTAGTTAGACTGGATAAAGGAAATCATCCGCCCCTCGGCATCCGCGGCCGTGATGTAGATCGTCCCAGACGGTCCCGGCAGGCCGTGCTGCGGATCGCCGGCGCGGTCGCGGTCGATGAGCTTGGCGCGGTCGCGCAGATAGCCGTCATCCAGGAGGGCGGCGGGATCGACGACCATCGCCTCGGGGTCGCCGACATGGGCGTAGGTGTCGGCGAGGGCGAGCTTCATCGCCTCGATCTGCAGGTGCAGCCCCGCGACGCTGTCGGGGCCGAGATCGGCGATTTCGGTGTTCTCGAGGATGCCGAGCGCGATCAGCGCGGCGATGCCCTGGCCGTTCGGCGGGATCTCGTGCGCGTCGATGTCGCCGTAGCGGCGCTGGATGGTGCCGCACCAGTCGGCGCGGTGGGCGGCGAGATCCTCCTCGCTGAGCGCGGCATCGTGCTTGCGGGCGAACGCCGCGATCGCCTCGGCGATCTCGCCGCGATAGAAGGCCTCGGTGCGGGTCTCGGCGATGCGGCGCAGGGTGCGCGCCATGGCCGGGGCGCGAAAGATCTCGCCCGCGCCCGGCGCGCGGCCCTCGGGCATGAAGGTTTCGGCGAAGCCCGGCTGCGCGCAGAGCACCTCGGCCCCGGCGGCCCAGGCGCTGGCGATGATCGGCGAGACCGCGTAGCCGCGCTCGGCATAGTCGATGGCCGGCTCGAAAAGCGCCTCGAAGGGCAGGGCGCCGAACCGTTCCGACAGCGCGAGCCAGGCCGACACCGCGCCCGGCGTCGTCACCGTCTCCCAGCCGCGTTCGGGCATCGCGTCCCGGCCGGCGAAACGCTCCGGCGTCCAGCCCGCCGGCGCGCGGCCCGAAGCGTTGAGCCCGTGCAGCTCCGTGCCGTCATGCACGATCGCGAAGGCGTCGCTGCCCAGGCCGTTGCCGGTCGGCTCGAGCACGGGCATCGCGATCGCCGCGGCGAGCGCGGCGTCGACGGCGTTGCCGCCCCGGTCGAGCATGCGCATCCCCGCCTGCGCGGCGAGCGGCTGCGAGGTGGCGACCATGTTGCGGCCCATGACGGGGCTGCGCTGGGACGGGTAGGGGGTGGCGAAGTCGAAATCCATACCGGCGGTATCCTCGAGAAAGTTGCGTTGTCAGGAATCGGCACTCGCACGTGGGCGCATCCGGTGGCGCAGGAACACCACGAGCGAGATCACCGCAAGGCCCAGAAGCACCGCCGAAACCGGGCGGGTGATGAACAGCGTGAGATCCTCGCTCGTCGACAGGGCGCGGCGCAGATTGGTCTCCGCGATCGGCCCGAGGATGACACCGAGCACCAGTGGCGCGAGCGGGTAGTCCATCTTCTTCATCACGTATCCGAGAGCACCCACGAAGAAAAGCAGATAGATGTCGGTGACGCGGTTGTTGAGCGCGAACACCCCGACCGCGCAGAAGACGAGCACGATGGGCACGATGATATGCTTGGGGATCCGCGTGACCATGAGGAAATACCGCATCGAGCTCAGCGCGATGAGCAGCATCATGAGGGCGCCGATGAACAGCCCCACGAAGATCGAGTAGACGATCTCTGGGTTGTCCACCATCAGCCGTGGCCCCACCGCGATGCCGTGCACCATCAGTGACGCCATCAGCACCGCATCCACCGCGCTGCCCGGAATGCCGAGCGCGATCATCGGGATGAGCCCGCCGCCCGCCGTCGAGGAGTTGCCCGATTCCGAGGCCACGACCCCCTCCGGCACGCCGGTGCCGAAGCTGTCAGGGTCCTTCGAGGCCCGCCGCGCCTGGTCGTAGGCGAGCAGGTTCGCGATCGAGCCGCCCGCCCCGGGCACCGCGCCGATGAACACCCCGACCAGAGAAGAGCGGATCAGGTTGATCGGCCGGCGGATGGTGTCCATCAGGTAGGAGAGCGGCCTGAACACGATGCGCTCCTCGATCAGCGCCTCGCCCTTGCTGCTGCCGCTGCGCATCTGCTCGACCTCTCCGAGCAGCTGGCTGACGGCATAGACCCCGATCAGCACCGCGAGAAACGGCAGGCCCGAGGACAGCATTGCCAGATCGAACGTGAAACGCGGGCTGTTCATCATCGGGTCGGGCCCGATCGTGGCGAGGAAGATGCCGATGAGCCCGGCGATGAGCCCGCGCACGAGCGAGCGGCCCACGAGGCTCGCGATCACCGTCATCGCGAAGACGATGAGCGAGAAGTATTCCCACGGGCCCAGCTGGATCGCGACGATGGCGAGCGGCGGGGCGGCGAGCACGAGCACGATGATCGAGACCAGCGTGCCGAAGAAGGACGCGAAGATGCCGATGCCGAGCGCGCGCCCCGGATCGCCCTTGCGCGCCATCGGGTAGGCATCGAAGGTCGTCGCCACCGCCGAAGGCGTGCCCGGGATGCCGAGCAGGGCGGCACTGATCATGCCGCCGGTCAGCCCGCCCACATAGACGCCGAGCATCGTCGCGATGCCCTGGATGGGCGGCATGTAGAAGGTCAGCGGCAGGGTCAGCACGATCGCCATGGTTATCGTGAAGCCTGGGATGGCCGAGGCCACGATCCCCGCGATCACGCCCACGAACATCGTCATGAGCGTGGCGATCTGAAGGATTTCGATGAAACCGCCGGCGAATCCGTCGAGCATCGCGATGTCACCTCGTCATTGCGTTACGGCGCGCGGCTCAGGAAAACGGCCCGCGCGGCAGAAAGACGTTGAGCGCTTCTGCGAAGAAGACCTGCAGCCCGACCGTGGCCACCGCCGCGATGATCGCCGAGATCACCAGGTTGCGCCACGTGCGCGGCCCGAGCAGCAGCTGAACGCCAAAGGCGAAGAGAAACGCCGCGATCACGAAGCCGAGCGGACGGATCAGGATCAGGAACACACCGAATGCGCCGAGCACCGTGAACACCGTGCGAAACTCGAGCATCGTGCGCCAGGCCACGCCGAAAAGCTGCCTTGGTCCGTGGCCGAGCTCGGCGCGCGCCTGCGGGGCCGACTGGATCAGCATGATCACGTTGAGCAGCATCAGCGCGCCGAGCAGCACGCGCGGAAAGGTGCCCGCGCCGAGCGGCTCCCAGCGCGACTCGGGCAGCGCCATCGCCTCCCAGAAGAGATACCCGAACCCGGCGAGCATCACGAGGTTGAACGCGAACTGCAACAGCCCGCTGTCGCCCGAAATGCCCTCGGGCTGCGGGGCGGCGTCGTCCTCCGGCCGGTCGGGCCGGCCGGAGGCGTTGTCGGAGCGTGGATCGCTCATTGCTCGAGATGCTCGGCCAGATCGGCGACTGTCTGATCGAGATCGTCCATGTATTCGGCGTATTCCTCTCGCGTGCGAAGAACCATCTCACCGCCGGCGTTGTTGATCGCCTCGATGAATTCCTCGTCCTCCGCCATCGGCTCGAAGGCGTCGGAGAGGTGGTCGAGGATCGCCTCGTCGGTGCCGGCCGGCGCGTAGAGCCCGCGGCTGATCGTCAGCTCGAGGTCGTAGCCGAGTTCCTGCAGCGTGGGCACGTCGGGCGTCGCGTCGAGGCGCTCGCTCGCGCCGGTGGCGAGGAATTTCAGATCGCCGTTCTCGACGAATTCGAGCGAGGAGGCGATATCGCCGATGGCGGCGTCGATATGGCCGCCCACCAGCGCCTGGATGCGCTCGCCGGTGCCCTCATGGCCGACATAGGAGACTTCGAAATCCGCCGCGTCCTCCATCATCGCGGCATGCAGATGCGGCACCCCCGCGAGCGTGACGCCGAAGCGGATTTCGCCGGGGTTCTCCTGGGCGTATTCGACGAACTCCTCGAAGCTGTCATAGGGCGCATCCGCATTGACCACGAGATACTGCGGCGACGAGGTGAAGGACGCGATGGGCTCGAAGTCGGAGGTGTGCACATCCGTCAGCCCGGTGTGGTAGGACACCAGAAGACCCTCATGGATCTGGGCGACGGTATAGCCGTCGGCATCGCGCTCGCGGGCATCTTCGAGGCCCTGCGTGCCGGATGCGCCGGGCATGTTGATCACGGGCATGGGCTGGCCGACATATTCCTCGGCGTGGTTGGCGACGATGCGCATGAGCACGTCGCTGCCGCCGCCGCTGCCCCAGGGCACGATCATCTCGATGGCGCGGTCGGGGTAATCATCAGCCGCTGCCGACACTGCGAGGCCGAGCGACGCGCCCGCGGCGATCGCGGTGGTTGCGAGCAGGCGAGTGGTGGTCCGGTTCATGGTGTCGTCCTCCTGTTGAGTCCGGTCTGCGTGCGCCTTTTGGATACAAGGTGCCGCATTTGAGTGATCGGAGTATACAAAAACGCCCAAGTTGCGTAAACGAAGAATTTGTGCGCGGCACCCTCGGGCCCGCGTCTGCGATCAATTTGCGTGCATCTGCGCGCTGGTTGGGCGGTTTCGTGGCGGCGCGGGTTTTTGATTGCCCAGCGGGCCGATGTGGATACGCTGACCGGCGACGGCGCGATGCGGGCTGCCGCCGCTTGCGCCTTTCGCGAGATCACCGGCGTGTTCATCGCCGCCCACATCCAGCCAGGAGATTCGCCATGACCTTCCGCGCCCTTGTCGTCGAGAAATCCGAAAGCGGCGAGACGGCCGCCGCGCTGCGCCAGCTCGAGCCGTCCGACCTGCCCGGCGGCGAGGTGACCGTGGCGGTGGAATATTCGACGCTAAACTACAAGGATGGGCTGTGCCTGTCTCCGGGCGGCGGCGGGCTCGTGAAGGCCTATCCGCATGTGCCGGGGATCGACTTTGCCGGGACCGTCGAGGCCAGCGACGATGCGCGCTACGCGCCCGGCGACAGGGTTATCCTGACCGGCTGGCATGTCGGCGAGCGGCACTGGGGCGGCTACGCCGAGCGCGCGCGTGTCAAGGCGGACTGGCTCGTGCCGCTGCCCGAGGGGCTGACGACGCGCCAGGCGATGGCGGTCGGCACGGCAGGGTTTACCGCGATGCTCGGCGTGATGGCACTCGAGGATCACGGGCTCGAGCCCGGGGGCGGCGAAGTGCTCGTGACCGGGGCGGCGGGGGGCGTCGGTTCGGTGGCGGTGGCGACGCTGGCGCAGCTCGGCCACGAGGTCGCGGCGGTGACGGGGCGGCCCGAGACCGAGGACTATCTGCGCGGGCTCGGCGCAACGCGTATCGTGCCGCGCGCGGAACTCGCCGAGACGGTGCGCCGCCCGCTCGAGGCGGAGACATGGGCGGGCTGCATCGATGCGGTCGGCGGCGCGATGCTCGCACGGGTGCTCGGGCAGATGAAATACCGCGCCTCGGTCGCGGCGGTGGGGCTCGCCGGGGGGCCGGATCTGCCCGCCACGGTGATCCCGTTCCTGTTGCGGGGGGTGAACCTGCTCGGAATCGACAGCGTGCTGCGCCCCTTTGAGGACCGCATGCGCGCCTGGGAGCGGATCCGCAGCGACCTGCCGATGGCGAAGCTCGAGGCGATGGTGCAGGAGGCGCGGCTCGAGGATCTGCCCGAGCTCGGCGCGGCGATCCTCAAGGGCGGGGTGCGCGGGCGCGTCGTGGTCGATCCGCGCAAGTGATGTCGTGGTCGATCCGCGCAAGTGATGTCGTGGTCGATCCGCGCAAGTGATGTCGTGGTCGATCCGCGCGCCCGGAGCAGAACGGGACTGCGCGCGGGCCGCGTCGCCGAAACGGACGCGGCGTCACGGGCGGTGCCTTGGCGATTGACCCGGCGGTGCGCGCGGCGCAGTAATGCAAGGGACGGTCGCCCGCGTGGCGGCCGGACACCGTCGGCGGCGCAGGCCGCCGCCCAAACGGCGCGCGGGGCGAACCCGCGTCAGAAACAGGGATCGACAACGGCGCGCGGGGCGAACCCGCGCCAGAAACAGGGATCGACATGACCATGACCAGAATGACGACGACATCCTCGATCGCGTTCGCCGCGGCGCTCGTGCTGCCGGCGGCGGCCGCGGCGCAGGAACCCGTGCCGCCCGTCGAGATCTACACCACCACCGAGTCCTATGACCCGATCCGCTACGAGGGCGCCTTCATCATCCAGGAGGCCTGGGAGGAACTCGGCCTCGACGTCACCGTCACGCCGATGGAATTCTCCACCCTGCTCGACCGGTTCTACTCCGAGCAGGATTTCGACGCCACCATCCTCGGCTGGTCGGGGCGCGTCGACCGGCTCGATCCGCAGTTCTTCCTCGGCACGCTCGACAGCCGGCAGGCCGAGCCCGGCGCCAACAATCCGGGCGGCTACGACAACCCCGAATATGACGAGCTCTTCGACGCGCAGGCGCGCGAATTCGACATCGAGGCACGGCGCGACATCGTGCACGAGATGCAGGAGCTCTACATGCCCGATGTCCCCGTCGTGGTGCTGTTTCACCGCGACGAGGTCGTGGCCTACAACAACACCGCTTTCACCAACATGAACGCGATGGCCGGCGAGGGGCTCTACTCGGAGTGGGGCGCGATGGAGGCCGAGCCGGTCGGCGATCGCACCACGCTGCGCATCGGCGGGCCGCAGGAGCCCGACAACATCAACCCGCTCAACTCCACCTCGGTGTGGGGGTGGAAGTGGATGCGGCTCTACTATGACCGCCTCGTACGCCTGTCGCCCGAGGTCGAGCCGGTGGACTGGGCCGCGACCGACGTGACCGCCGAGGACGACACCACCATCGTGGTGACGCTGCGCGAGGGCATGACCTTCCATGACGGCGAGCCGGTGCGCGCCGAGGATGTGGCCTTCACCTTCGATTACTACATGGACTCCTCCTACAGCTATTTCGACAGCTATCTCGAGCCCGTGGACAGCGTCGAGGTCACCGGCGATCACGAGATCACCTTCAACCTGACGGAGCCCTCGGCGAGCTTCGCGACGATCACGCTCAGCCAGATCCCGATCCTGCCCGAGCATGTCTGGGCCGATATCGAGGACCCGCAGGAGCTCTCGCCCGACGACATTCCCACCGTCGGCTCCGGGCCGTTCGTGTTCGACCGCTACGACCGCGGCGAGTTCATGTCGATCACCACCAACCCGGATCACTTCCAGGCCGACGAGATCGCCGTCGATGGCGTCGAGTTCCTGATCTATGCCGATGCCGAGGGGGTGTTCACCGCGCTCGACACCGGCGAAGTGGACATGACCGCCTGGCGCATGGAGCCCGGCCAGATCCCGCTCGCCGAGGACAATGACGACCTCACCGTCGTCAGCGTGCCCGATTTCGGCTACTTCCACTTCACCTTCAACCTGCGTCGCGAGCCCTTCGACGACGTCGCGATGCGCCGCGCGCTCACCATGGCGATGGATCGCGAGCGCATGGTCAACGTGCTGCTCGAGGGGCGCGGCGAAGTCGGCACGAGCGTGATCGCGCCGGTCAACGAGTACTGGCACAACCCCTTCCTCGAGCGCTTCGAGTTCGACATGGAGGCGGCGCGCGCCGAGCTCGAGGAGGCCGGTTATTCCTGGGACGAGGACGGCATGCTCGTCCGCTGATCCGCACCGACACCGCGCGCCGCCGTGACCGCGGCGGCGCGCAATCCCCGGGGAGCCGGCGATGAGCCGTCGCAACTACCTGATCCGGCGGGTGATCCAGGCGATCTTCTCGCTGTGGGTTATCGCCACGATCCTGTTCTTTCTGTTCCGTCTCGGCCTGCCGGACCCGACCGCGGCGCTGATCACCGAGGGGCTCAACGCCGAGCAGCGCGCCGCGGTGCGCGCGCAGTTCGGGCTCGAGGATCCGCTCTGGCGGCAGTACCTGCTCTATCTGTGGAACGCGGTGCAGGGCGATTTCGGGCTGTCCTTCGCCAACCGCGCGCCGGTGGCGTCGGTGGTTTGGGAGCGGCTCGCCAACACCATGGTGCTCATGATCCCGGCGATCGTGCTGGCCTATGTGATCGGGGTGCCGCTGGGGGCGTGGCTGTCCTGGAAGCGCGGCACCGGCACCGATACCGGCGGCATCGCGCTCGGGCTGATGTTCCGCTCGGCGCCGCCGTTCTGGACGGGGATGATCGTGATCCTCGTGCTCGGGGTCTGGCTGTCGGCGTTTCCGACCTCGGGGATGCGCACGCTGCCCTATGACGCGGACGGGTTTCTCGACAAGATCTTCACCCTCGACTTCCTGCACCACCTGATCCTGCCCGCGCTCGTGGTGGCGCTGTTCTATCTCGGCTCGCCGCTGCTGATCATGCGCAACACCATGCTCGAGGTCTACGGCGAGGACTTCATCGAGATGGCCCGCGCCAAGGGGCTGCCCGAGCGGCGCATCCTCTACAATCACGCCGCGCGCAACGCGCTCCTGCCGGTGGTCACGCAGCTCGCGGTGACGATCGGGCTCGCCGCGGGCGGGCAGGTCGCCGTCGAGGTGGTGTTTTCGTGGCCCGGGCTCGGGCGCGAGATCTTCCGCGCCGTCGGCACCTCGGACTTTCCGCTGGCGCAGGCGAGTTTCCTGGTGCTCGCGGCCTTCATCATCACGCTCAACCTGCTGGTGGACATTCTTTACACGGCGCTCGATCCGAGGGTGACCTTCCAATGACGCTGCCACCCTTCCTGCGCGCCGCCGCCAAGCCGCTGCGGCTGATGGGGCAGGACCGCATGGCGATGATCGGCCTTGCGGTTCTCTCGCTCGTGATCCTGATGGCGCTTTTCGCGCCGCTTCTGGCCACGCATGATCCGCACAGCGTCAACGAGATCGAGGAGGGCTCGGTGCTGGAGCGCGGCGAGGCGCGCTGGACGCTGCGGCCGAGCCTCGGGGAGCTTGCGCTCAACGATGCGGCCTCGGATGCCGCGCGCGATCTGATCGTGGGGCGCGACGGCACGATCTGGCACCGGCCCGAGGGCGGCGACTGGACGCAGCCGGAGCGGCTGACGGAGGTGGATCTGCACGGCGTCGACATCTCGCCCGAGGGGCGCGGGCTGATCGTGGGGGCCGAGAGCACGATCCTGTTGCAGAATGGCGGCGACTGGGCCGCGATCGACGCGCCCGATCCCGGCGCCGAGCTGCGCGGCGTGGCCTGGTACGATGCGCAGACGGCCTTCATGACCGGCGCGGGCGAGCAGATCTGGCGCCTCGATGCCGAGACCGGCGAGATCACGCAGATCGAAAGTCCTGTGGGCCGGGGCTTCCCGCTCAATTCGGTGGCGCGCGATCACGACGGCACGCTGCTCGCGGTGGGCGAGCGCGGGCTCGTCGTGCGCATCGACCCGCAGGACGACTCCACCGAGCTGGTGCGTCTGCCCTCGTCGCGCGACTTCAACCATATCTATATCGCGGAGTCGGGGGCTGCGCTCGTCGTCGGCGAGCGCGGCACAGTGCTGCGTCGCGATGATCCCGACGCCGACTGGGAGTCCGGCCAGGCCCCCGATACCCGCGCCATGCGCGCGGGCTGGATCGGCGATGACGGCACCGCCATCGCGGTCGGGCGCAGCGGGATCGTGCTGGAATGGAATGGCGGCGACTGGCAGGTAGCACCGACCGAGAGCGAGCGCCATTTCCGCGCGATCCTGGTGCGCGGCGACGAGATGCTCGCGCTGGGCTCCGACAATTTCGTCGACCGGCTCGCACGCCCCTCGGCGGATCACTGGTTCGGCACCGACCATATCGGCCGCGACCTCTACAGCCAGAACGTCTATGGCAGCCAGATCGCGCTGATGGTGGGCTTCATCGCCGCGGGTCTCGTGGTGCTGATCGGGACGAATGTCGGGCTGATCGCGGGGTATTTCCGGGGCCGCACCGAGTCGGTGCTGATGCGCACCGTGGACGTGCTCTACGGCATCCCGACCGAGCCCTTCGCGCTCATCCTCGTGCTCTTGTTCGGGCCGAGCCTTCTGATCATCATCCTCGCCATCGCGCTTCTGACCTGGCGCACGGTGGCGCGGCTGATCCGATCACAGGTGCTGTCGCTGCGCGAGCGGCCCTTCGTGAAGGCCGCGCGGGTGGCGGGGGCCTCGCATCTGCGGATCATGTATCTGCACATCTTCCCCAACGTTCTGCCGCTGGTGTTTCTCGAGCTTGCCATCATCACCGGGGCGGCGATCATCGCGGAGGCGACGCTGTCGTTTCTCGGGCTTGGTGCGCCGCAATCCATAAGCTGGGGCGGCATCCTGCACGATGCGCGGCTGTCGGGGGCGTGGCGCACGGCGTGGTGGTGGAACCTGCCGCCGGGGGCGTTCATCATGCTCACCGTGATGTCGGTGTTCTTCATCTCGCGCTCGCTCGAAGTGATCGCCAACCCCAGATTGCGGGCCCGTGAATGAGTGACAAGCTGCTGAGCGTCCAGGATCTCGCGATCCATTACCGCACCGGCGCGGGGCCGGTGCAGGCCGTGGACGGGATCGATTTCGACATCGCGCCGGGCGAGGCGCTGGGGCTCGTGGGGGAGTCGGGCTGCGGCAAGACCACGGCCGCGAAGGCGATGCTCAAGCTGTTGCCGCCCAACGGCACGATCCCGCGCGGGCGGATCGACTTCGCCGGCACCGATCTCGCCCCGATGGGCGAGGACGCGATGCGCAAGGTGCGCTGGAACGATATCGCCTGGATCAGCCAGGCGGCGATGAACGCGCTCGACCCGGTCTACCGGGTGGGCGACCAGATCCTCGAGGCGATGCAGGCCCATATCCGCATCGACCGCAAGGAGGGATGGGCGCGCGGCGCGGATCTGTTTCGCGCCGTGGGCATCGAACCGTCGCGGCTGCGCGCCTATCCGCACGAGATGTCGGGCGGCATGAAGCAGCGCGCGGTGATCGCGATGGCGATGGCCCTCGAGCCGCGGCTGGTGATCGCCGACGAGCCCACCACCGCGCTCGACGTGGTCACCCAGGCGCAGATCCTCGCCAAGCTCGGCGGGCTGCGCCGCGAGCGCGGGATGAGCCTTCTGTTCATCACCCATGACATCTCGGTGGTGGTGCAGACCTGCGACCGTGTCGCGGTGATGTATGGCGGCAAGATCATGGAGACGGGGCCGGTGCGCGAGGTCTTCGGCGCGCCTTTCCACCCCTACACGATGGGGCTGACCAACGCCTTTCCCACGCTCGAGGGCGCGCAGCGCGAGCTGATCTCGATCCCTGGCACGCCGCCCGACCTGCTCGACCCGCCCAAAGGCTGCCGGTTTGCCGAGCGCTGCCCTTTCGCCACCGATCGCTGCCGCGCCGAGGACCCGGCGCTCGCGGGGGTGGGGCCGGGGCGCTTTGCCGCCTGTCACTACCCAGACAAGGTCGAGGACTTCCGCGCCATCGCCGCGAAGAACGCGACCTGGGTCGAGGTCGGCAAGCGGCTCGGCGAGGAGCTCGCCGACGCCACGCCGCGCCCGCGCGCCGCGAACGCCAGGGAGGTGCTGCGCATCGACGGGCTCGTGAAGCATTTCGATCCCGGCGGCGGCTTCTTCGGGGGCAGGCGCGAGGTGGTGCGCGCCGTGGACGGGATCGACCTGACGCTGGCCGAGGGCGAGATCCTGGGGCTGGCGGGGGAGTCCGGCTCGGGCAAGACGACGACGGGCGAGATGCTCGTCAAGCTGCAGGAGGTCACCTCCGGGCAGATCCTCTCGGAGGGCGAGGACATCGCCAGGATGACCGGCGCGGCGCTCAAGGCGTTCCGTCGCCGCGCGCAGATGGTGTTTCAGGACCCCTACCAGACGCTGAACCCGCGCTTCACCATCGAGGCCATCGTCGGCGAGCCGCTGCGCATCCACGCGATCGCCAAGGGCGCCGATCTGCGCGCGCGGGTGATCGCGGTGCTCGAAAGCGCCGGGCTCAAGCCGGCCGAGACCTATCTCGAACGCTTCCCGCACGAGCTGTCGGGGGGGCAGCGCCAGCGCGTCGCCATCGCGCGCGCCATCGTGCTCGAGCCGCGCTTCATCGTCGCCGACGAGCCGGTCTCGATGCTCGATGTCTCGATCCGCGCCGGGGTGCTCAACCTGATGCGCCGCTACCGCGATACGCAGGGCATCTCCTTCATCTATGTCAGCCATGACCTGCCCACGATCCGCTACGTCGCCGACCGAACCGCGATCATGTATCTCGGCGAAATCGTCGAGGTCGGGCCCACCGAAACCGTCATCGCCGAGCGCAAGCACCCCTATACGCAGCTCCTGCTCGACGCGTCGCCCGAGCCCGACCCCGCCGTCGTGAAGCCGCCGCTGGAGTCGGCGGGCGAGATCCCCTCGCCGATCGATCCGCCCAATGGCTGCAACTTTCACAACCGCTGCCCGCTCGCGACCGTGCATTGCGGCTGGGAGGGGCGCGACGTGCTCGCCGCGATCGCGGACTGGGATCTCGCGCAGAAGCCGCGCGAGGCTGTCGGGCCCGCGAAGCGCGCGGGGCTCGCGCTGCGCGTCGGGGCGCCGAAGGGCGCGGCAGCGGCGAAGGCACAGCTCGCCGAGATCATGGCCGCGCGGCACGCCGCGCTCGGGGAGGCCGCGACGATGCGCGAGGACGGGGCCGATATCGTCATCGACTTTGCCGCGAAGGAGGCGCCGCGCCGCCGCGTGGTGGGGCAGGGGCACGAGGTCGCCTGCGTGCTTTATCCGCAATAATCGCGCCGGGCGCGTCATCCGCGAAGATGATTGGAAAAAACTGACGATTTGCGCCATACTGCGTCCAAACAAGATGGTGCAGGACGCGTGATGAGGCAGGGGCGCGGAAACGGAGCAGTGCATCGGGCCGCGACGCGGCGCGGTGCCGGGTCGCGATGCTCGAATTCCACGATGTGAGCAAGTCATTCTGGACCGGCGCGCGGCGCAAGGTGATCCTGTACCGGGCCTCGTTCAGGGTCCGGCTCGGCCGCTCGATGGGGATCCTCGCGCCGAACGGCACCGGAAAGACGACGCTCATCAACATGATGTGCGGGCTGGAGAAGGCCGATGAGGGGGAAATCCTGCGCAAGTGCCGGATCTCGTTTCCGCTCGGCTTCATGGGCGGGCTCGTCGCCAAGCACAGCGGCAATGAGAATGTGCGCTACATCGCGCGCATCTACGGGCTCGACCCGGACTATGCGGAGGCGTTCTGCCGCTGGCTCGCCGGGCTCGAGGAGTATTTCGACATGCCGGTGGGCACCTACAGCCAGGGGATGCGCGCGCGGCTGTCCTTCGCGCTGATGCTCGCGCTCGATTTCGATATCTATCTCATCGACGAGGGCATGCCGGCGACCACGGATGTCGAGTTCAACCGCAAGGCCGGCACCATCCTGCGCGAACGGCTGCGCAGCGCGACGGTCGTGGTCGTCTCGCACAAACCCGACGTGATCGAGAAATTCTGCAGCAGCGCCGGCGTGTTGCGCAACGGCAAGCTGCATCTTTTCGACAGTCTCGAAGAAGCGAAGCGGATGTATGACTACGAAACTCGTCACTAACAAATACAACATCCGGCCGCACCGCCCCGAGGCCCGCGCCCCGGCGAGCGACGGAAATGCCGCCCTCGCCGACGATGCGCAGGCCCTCGCGCATCCCGAGGATGCGATCGAGGCGATCCGCCGCGAGGGGCTGAGCGGCCGGCAGCTGCGCGCGGCGCGGCGCAACGCGACGCGCCACGGCCTCGCGCCGCGCTCGGACCACGACGCGGTTCGGCTGTTGCGCGAACGCGGCATCGATCCGTTCCGCGTCGACTCCGTGCTCGGCATGATGTTGCCGGGCAATCGCCGAAGCGAACCCACCCGGACCGGCGACGACGACGATGCGCCGCATCTGCCGCAGGCCTATCGCGGCCCCGGGACACCATCGGAATACAGCCCGCCCGAGCACGAGTCGCGCGAGGTCATGGAGATTCAGCGCGACATCGCCCGCAGGCGCCGGCGGCGCCTCGCGCTGCTTGCGGCGCGGCTGATGGTGTTCGTGATGCTGCCCACCCTGATGGCGGGGATCTATTACTATCGCATCGCCACGCCGCTCTATGCCACCGAGGCCGAGTTCGTGATCCAGAGCGTCGAGCAGGAGGGCGGGATGGGCGGCTTCGCGAGCCTCTTCGCGGGCACGGGGCTGGCCACCAACGAGGACTCGATCACCGTTCAGAGCTACCTGCGCTCGCGCGAGGCGATGATGCGCCTCGATGACGACCACGGCTTCAAGGCGCATTACAGCCAGGGTCACATCGACCCGCTGCGCCGCCTTTCGGACGGCGCCAGCAACGAGGATGCTTACGCGCTCTACCAGCGCAAGGTGCAAATCGGCTTCGATCCGGCAGAGGGGCTCGTGCAGCTCAAGGTGATCGCGGCCGACCCCGAAACCAGCGAGGCGTTCTCGCGCGCCCTCGTCTCCTATGCCGAGGAGCAGGTGGACCAGCTCACGCAGCGGCTGCGCGAGGATCAGATGGAGGGTGCGCGCGAGAGCTTCGAGGAGGCCGAGGCCGCGATGCAGGCGGCGCGCGCGCGCGTCATCGACCTGCAGGAGGATTTCGAGATCCTGTCGGGCGACACCGAGGTCGAGCTGCTCACGAACCAGATCGCCGCGCTCGAGTCGCAGCTGATCGAGGAGCGCCTCGCCCTTCAGGAGATCCGCTCCAATGAAAGCCCGAGCCAGGGCCGCATCGCCCCGCGCGAGGCCCGGATCGAGAACCTGCGCGAGGAGGTCCGCGATCTGCGCTCGCAACTGACCGAGGACTCGGAGGGTCGGCAATCGCTGGCGCGCATTCGCAGCCAGCTCACCATGGCCGAGTCGGATGTCGAGATCCGCCAGGCGATGATGTCCAAATCCCTCGAACAGCTCGAGCAGGCGCGCATCGAGGCCAACCGGCAGGTGCGCTACCTGTCGATGGGTGTCAGCCCCGTGGCGCCCGACAGCCCGACCCATCCGCGCGCCTTTGAGAACACGCTCGTCGCGTTCCTGATCATGCTCGGGCTCTATCTGCTGGTCTCGATGACGGCGTCGATCCTGCGCGAACAGGTGTCGTCGTGAGGGGCGCTTGCGTGGCGCCGCGCTGCATGGTCTATGACCGGCATTGCCATTGAAGCAGGTTGCGCCATGCCCGTTCCACATCCCGAGTCGCGACCCAATACGTGGGAGTTCCTGCGCGAGCCGATGATCGCGCCCAGCGGATTTCGCGAATACGATGCGCGCTGGCGTTACCCCGAGGAGATCAACCTGCCGGGCATGACCGCGCTTGGCCTCGGCCTCGGCACGCAGATGCACGCGCACGGGCTCGAGCCGGTGATCGCGGTCGGCAATGACTACCGCGACTATTCGCTGGCCATCAAGCAGGCGCTCATCCTCGGTCTCGTTCAGGCCGGGATCCGGGTGAAGGATATCGGCCCCGCCCTCTCGCCGATGGCGTATTTCGCGCAGTTTCATCTCGACGCGCCCGCCGTGGCGATGGTCACGGCGAGCCACAACCCGAATGGCTGGACGGGCGTGAAGATGGGCTTTCAGCGCCCGCTCACGCATGGCCCCGACGAGATGGCGCAGCTGCGTGACATCGTGCTCGACGGCAAGGGCCAGCCGCGCGACGGCGGCGGCTGGGAAGTCGTCGACGGCGTGGAAGAGGCCTATCTCGATGATCTCGCGGGTGATTTCCGCCTCTCGCGCCCGCTCAAGATCGTCTGCGCGACCGGCAATGGCACGGCAAGCCGCTTCGCGCCCGCGCTGCTCGAGCGGATCGGTGTCGAGGTCGTGCCGCTGCATACCGGCCTCGATTACAGTTTTCCGAACTACAATCCCAATCCCGAGGCCATGGAAATGCTGCACGACATGGCCGATGCGGTGCGCGCGAGCGGCGCGGATCTCGCGCTCGGCTTCGATGGCGACGGCGATCGCTGCGGGGTGGTGGATGATACCGGCGAGGAGATCTTTGCCGACAAGGTCGGTGTCATCATGGCGCGCGACCTCATCAAGCTGCATCCCGGCGCGACCTTCGTCGCCGACGTCAAGTCCACCGGCCTGTTCGCCTCTGACCCGGAGTTGCAGGCCGGCGGGGCGAAGGCCGATTACTGGCGCACCGGGCACAGCCACATGAAGCGGCGCGTGCATGAACTCGGTGCGCTCGCCGGCTTCGAGAAATCGGGGCACTACTTTCTCGCCCCGCCGATCGGGCGAGGTTATGACTGCGGGCTGCGCGTGGCGGTCGAGCTTTGCAAGCTGATGGACCGCAATCCGGCACAACGCATGTCCGATCTGCGCCGCGCGCTTCCGGTCACGTATTCATCGCCCACGATGTCACCCTGGTGCGCCGATGGCGAGAAATACGAAGTGCTCGGGCGGCTGGTCGCGCGGCTCGAGGCTCTGCATCGCGACGGAGGCACCCTCGGCGGACGGCGCATCGCCGAGGTGGTGACGGTGAACGGCGCGCGGGTGATGCTCGAGAATGGCGGCTGGGGGCTGGTGCGGGCGTCATCGAACACGCCGAACCTGGTCGTTGTGTGCGAAAGCCCCGACAGCGCGGCGGAGTTGCGCGCGATATTCGACGATCTAGACAAGGTGATCCGAACGGAGCCTTCGGTGGGCGATTACGACCAGACGCTGTAGCAGGCGAGGCCCCTCGTAACTGGCGCGATTTTTCGCGCCGATGCCCTTGCAGCGGCATTGAGGCTTGAGTAAACAACGCGTGCCGTTGGGGTGTAGCCAAGTGGTAAGGCAGCGGTTTTTGGTACCGTGTACCGCAGGTTCGAATCCTGCCACCCCAGCCATGACCCACCGGAAAGACAGAAATAACAAGGGCTTGATGGCTCGCGACCGGGGCTGTGTCACACCGTTCGCCGGGGGTGTGACACAAACTGTGACACATGGTGTGACACATCGCACCGCCGTCGCCGACCGCACCGCCCGCTCACGCCCCGTTCCCCGCCGCCCTCCGGCCGGTCCCTACCTGCAGCTGCGCGGGCGGACCTATTACTTCCGCAAGCGGCTCACCACGGCGGTGAGTCATCAACGCGGCCAGCCATTTCTGTGCACCTCGCTTCGCACCCAGCTTCTCTCAGAGGCGATGAGCAGCGCCGCGCGCCTGCTCAATGCCGTGGAGCAGGCGGAGAGGCAGATCATGCAGGCGATGGAGACCCGGCCCGTCACGCGCGCCGAGATCGACGCGGTCCTCGCTGAGGCGCTGCGCGGTGAGCTGCGGCGGATCAGTGACGTTCAGGCCGGGGCTGCCGCGCGCGACGATGGGGTGATCGACGCGCGGATCGAGGAGCTCGAGGATGAGGTGCGCCGGCTGCGGCGGGCAGCGCGGCGCAACGATTTCGCGCTTGTCGCGCAATGGTGTGCCGAGGCGGCGGATACTGTCGGCGTGCCGATCAGCGCAGGGCTTGCGCCGGAGTTCGGCCGCGAGGCGCTGCGGCTCAAGCAGGCGGTCACCGAGGTCGAGGCCCGGGTCGAGGATGGCGAGGATGTCGCGCATGCGGCCGCGCCGCTTGTGGCCGATTACGCGGCCTCACCGGTTGCGCAGTTCATGGCCGCGCCCGTGACCATCTCGCAGGCCTATGAAAAGGCGCGCGAACTCTATCTGACGCCGAGCATGCAGTCCGGCATGGCAGCAAGCTGCAAGCTTTTCAAAGAGCTGATCGGCGATATCCCGGTGGATCTGCTGACGCGGGAGCGGCAGAAAGAGCTGTTCGAACTGGTGGCGCAGCTACCCAGGACCCACGGCAAGAGGCACGGCAAGAACCGCTTTACCGCCGAGGGCGCCACGCTGCCCAAGCGTGAGGAAATCGAGCGCGCGGACGCTGCCGATGCGGTTGTCACGGAAGAGATCCGCGCGATGAGCGGGCTGTCGACCTACGAGAAGCGCGCCCGGCTTGCCGAGCGCGTCACGCCCCGCGTCACCTTCCAGAACGTCAAGAAGCACCGCGATGTGCTGCACCGCTTCGTGCGCGCGGCGCGTGAGCTGGGCGCGGCGGCGCAGATCCGGGTGCTCGGTGACAAGGAGATCGAACGTGCCATCGCTGGGGCGCGCCCCGACGACGCGCTCTATCTTCGTGTGACCAAGCCGAAAACGCGGCTGCCCTGGACGCCGGAGCGCATGTCGAGGCTGCTCACATCTCCCATCTATACCGGCTGCGCATCGCAGCACCGGCGATGGCTGCCGGGCGATGTGATCATCCGCGATGCGACCTATTGGGTGCCGCTCCTCGTGATGAGCACCGGGGCCCGCCTGCATGAGGTGCTGCAGCTCAAGCGAACCAGCCTCGTGCGGCGCGACGGTGTCCTTTGCCTTGCAATCGGCCTCGATGCCGATGAGCAGATCAAGACATCCGACAGCGCGCGCTTTCTGCCCATTCCACAGCTCCTTCTTGATCTCGGATTCGACGCCTGGCTGCGCGCATTGCCCGAAGAACGTGGCGCCTTCCTGTTTCCCGAAGCGCTCGAGCGCAGCACCATCGAGACCCCCTCCGATGCCTTCGGCAAGCACCTCAAGCACCTCTTCGCGCGGCTCGATCTCGCCGACTACGACGAGGACTTCTACGCGCTGCGCAAGACGCTCTCATCGAAGCTGAGTGACATCGTCAGCGATGGAATGCGACAGGCCCTGCTCGGTCACAAGAGTGGCGACATCCTGAACCGCCATTACACGGCGTTTCACGCCCGGAAACTGAAAGCGAATCTTGACGCGGTGGATTTCGGGGCCGTTGTGGAACCCTCGAAAAGACACGGTTTCCCGGTGATCTTGCGCTGCAACCTCGGTGCGCCAAAGGCCTTCGATGTTAGCGTGGATCTCGGAGAAAACGGCGCGCCAGAGGTCATCCGTGTCATGTGCGGCGAGTCGCTCTGCCTCGAGGCGAGCATCACCGCGGGCGGAGCGACGTTGCGCGATGGAGAGGGTCGCATCGAGCACGTGACGCGCGCCGACGCGGCTGATCACTACCGCGCCCTTCTCGCAACCGGCGTGGCCCGCTTTCCAAGGAACCCGCAGAAACGCAGAGCCCTCGAGCACTTCGATGCGATCATGTGAGCGCAACGCGCAGGAAGCGGACGCTGCGAAATCGAAGGCGCGGCCACACCCGCGGACCGCGTCCTGCGTAAACCTGCCATTCAGCGTCGACAGCAAGGCGCGGCGCGAGATCACGGAACCGGTCATCCGTGATTGTCCCAGCAGAACGTCTGGGGTGTGTCGCCGATGCGGGATCCTCCGGGCCTTCGCCGTGTGCGCCAAGCTCCGCTCGCGGGAGAGGTCAGGAGAGTCCCAGCGGATAGGCCGGGCAGCTTCGGTGCCGGTGCCGTCGACGCTGTGCTGTAAACTCATCTTACCCGCTCTCGGTTCAATCGATCCGAACCCGAGGAGGATGGCAGGGATGAGATGCCTCCCGGTCGGCAAGTGAGTTGCATGGCCCGCAGCCAGCACAAACTCTCACACACAACCGCACCATGAACGCAACACCGCATGACACACGCAGCGCTTGATCCTCGGACCAAGTCATAGCAGGTTGCGCGTGAAGGGAGGACAGCAAGGATATTGCCGGTTCTTTCCGCGGCCAAAGGGATTTATTTTATGCGAGATAACGCGATCGTAACGCCTGCCCCTTATTCCACGGCGCTGACATGGGCCATCCTACTGTCCGCACCCGCCGTCGCAGGCGCCGGTGAGGATCGCGATGGGGCGCTCGACCATATCGACACGGATGCGGCATTCGAGGCGGAAATTCCGGCGCATCTTGAGGATGTTCTGGGCAGGGTCGGCCTCGAGGTGGGCGCGGAAAGCCGTCGGATGGACGGAGATGTCGTCGTTCTGGAGAACGTGGTCGTCACCGATCCGATCGACCCGGATGAGAGGCTGTTGATCGACGAGATCGGCATTGTGAGTCACGAGGAGGGTATTCACTCAAGCCTGGTGGCGACGCGCCCGGACGGTGATGTGCGCGGAAAGTTCATCAATCTCGCGCCCTCCGAAGAGGACTACTTTTCAGTTAATGCAGACGGCGCGGAGCTGAATTTCCTGACCGAAGATGACGACCACTTCGAGACTTTCCTCGCGGCGGACGAGCTGCGTTTCAATAGCGGCAGCTATGAAGGCGTATTCGGCGGCGCGGAGGAGGCGCTGCTATACGCCGCGCTGTTCAGTGATTTTTCCTTCAGCGTCGAGACCGCGCCGCGCAACGTTGACGTGAGCATCGGCGCGGACGACACCCGGATCGATGCGACGCCCGATCCGCAGGAGGTGGTCTCCGGGCAGGGCGCGGGACCCAGCGTCACGATGGACATCGGGGAGTTCCGCATCGCGGTCCGAAACCAGGGGCTCGATCATCAGGACACCGATATGCTGTTCGATCTCGAGGCGCTCGAGGACGGGGCGAGTATCGAAGTGTCCGGTCACGCCACGGACATCATGACCGAAGAGCGCCGCGGAGATGCCGTGGCGCTGTCTTCGCTCGACAGCATCGCGGCGGAGGCGTTCTACGGCAAGGAAGAACTGTCCCTGGAGCTTGATACGAGAGGACTCGATGCCGATGGCAGCCTGGCGCTCGGATTTCTGCACGCGATGATGACGGGTGCACAAGACGGTGGGACGCCGGATCTTTCGCTATCGGCCGAACGGAAGCTCCTCGCGCTTCACCTCCCGGTTTTTCCGGGCGCGGAGGCGCAGGAACTCGGCATGGATCTTCTGCTGGCGCAGGTCTCGCCCAGCGAAGATGTTTGGTCGATCGTGGATCCGGGGGAGGCGCTCGATCACGAGCCCCTCGACCTCGCGTTGACACTGGACGGGCAGGCCGTCGCGGCGCAGCACATCGTCAGCGCGGCCGCGGGCGCCGTCGCGGCGGGCTTCATGGGCGGCCACCCAGAAGAGCAGCTCCTGAACGCGGTCGAAAGCCTGGAGGTTGGCATCGAGGGATACATGCAGGCGATCGGCGCGCGGGCCACACTGGACGGCAGCATGAGTCTCGAAGCGGGCGATCAGCTCCCGGATCTCATCTCGACAGTCACGATGAGCGGCGTCGAGGATGCGCTGTCCAACCTCGCCACGACACCCCTTGTGGGGGAAGATGACGTGATGGGCGCTGCCATGGCGCTCGAGATGTTCACCATGCATGCCGATGACGGTGACCGGGTCATGGAATTCGAGGGCAGAAGCGATGGGAGCGCGCTGCTGAACGGGAGCCCCATGTGATTTCACGGTCCCGCATTGCGCCAGAAAACAGCACGACGAGCGCCGAAAACGATGGCTGCTGGTTCCGCCACATTGGGGCAGCGGCCCCGCTGAGCCAGCCGTGCTCCGCGGATACACGGCCTTACTCGCAGTTTGGCGGCGTCCGCTGATCGCGGAGGCGAACGCTGCCACTCCAAGCCGATGTCGGGCTTTTACCTGCGGCTGGCCCCGGGAAATGGGGCGGGCCGGTTCGACGTAAAA
>LFCJ01000177.1_pt1 | contig 36493 bp, 30 predicted proteins | sample 643141 | NCBI WGS metagenome assembly LFCJ01 (sample SAMN03766243, study PRJNA286221) | soda lake metagenome | biome: soda lake; feature: Kulunda steppe; material: water; isolation source: sample B1-Br-g2 brine of Lake Bitter-1 | place: Russia: Kulunda steppe | collected 2010-07
TGTTCGTGGGGGAGAGTATAGAGCTCGCCATTTTTATCACCCCCCTGAGTCAGGAGAGAGCTGTGAAACTCCTCTTCATATCCAAATGAAGGCGATCGCTTTGGTAAAATTGAAAGAAGTCTATCCTGCTTCTACAGTTGATATAGAAATCCGCGCCAACGATGTTCCTCGTAGAGCTGATGTTTATGTGGAATTCGAACAGCCCATGTACCCACTTGGAAGAGGGATAGCAGTTGAAGTCCAACATCTAAATGATCAAAAGGATATCGCTGCGGCTACTGCTGATTACCTACTTGACGGTAGCAGTGTTATGTGGTTGTTCGAAGATAATTATGTTGGTACCCGCCCAGAATATGATGATGTCGATTTACCTGATCCAATACCTGTTTGGCCATTTGCAGTTCCTCGAGGTGATATGGGTGCGGATACAGCTTCAGAAGATTATTTGGGGATAACTGAGGCAGATTTGATAGACGTACTACCAAATCACGTCGACGGGCAGATTTCGCTTACTGACTTTCCGAGTTTGCCTAAAATAACTACTGATGATCAGACTAAAGAATTGCCAGAGTGGAGCCGGATCAAAGAGATAAATCTGAATTTGTCGATCGCCACACCGGGGATGAAACACGTTCATCGATGTTGGGTTGAATCGATAATAGAGAACGATCTCGGAAAACATCGCGAACGGATTCAGAATCAATGGCAAACCGCTAAGTTGGGGGATCGTCGAACATATTTGAATAAACGATTTTCTGAGGGGGATGGTGATACGTTTGAATTTAGTCTCGGGCTCCATCCAACGCAGAGTGGCCATATATATATCAGACAGTTTTCTGAAGGTGAGACATTTGAGATCGAGACTTCGATAGGAGATGAAGATATAGAGGGCTTGGTCGAATTATTAACACAAATAAATTACCAGATGGAATGCGAATTTCAAAATAGCTCAAATAGCCAAATGGATTCGTCTCCCGCGAAATCACACCTATGTGGGTTCTCGTATACGATCTCTCGAAAGGAAAAGAATGTTGTTGTCGAAATTACAGAGCCTAAACGATACCAAGAAGTCAAACCTACATTGTTGCCACTCACCTTTTGTGACCAACATATCCCTAAACTCCATGAGTTGTGCCAAGAGCTGATGGTGTGGAGAGATATTAGCGATACTTGAACAAGGGTTTTATTGGAAGTAGTCCAATGGGTGTTAAGATGCCTTTCTCAATTGGGGACCGAATCCGCGTTGACATACCAGATGAGACGGACCCAGATTATGATCAATATCACGGTCAACATGGAACCATCGTCAATATACTTGAAGACGATGCAGCCGAGGAAACGGGGAGAGAAAAGGATGGGTTCTTATTTAACGTAAAGTTCGATTCTGGGAATGTGATGGACTTTCGAGGAAGAGATTTGCGACCTCCATTGGAGTGATATCCTCATCGCCGTGACGACGGGGTTTCCACTTGTATCTTGATGAATCCGATAACGAAATACTGACAGACTGTACTGAGAGCAGTCAGGATTGGTTCGTTCCGGCGTTGATGTTTGTCACCGCCCCCTCATCAAGTGCCCGTCGACACAAGAGGTGAATTGCTCGAGCAACGATCTCAACTGAAGGTCCCCGAGACACGAAGTTGATACGTGGGTATCCGTGCTTGAGGCGTCTGGTGGCGGATGGAAGTGTCGGTCGTTGAGCGGAGCTGAAAAGTCGTGAGGGTGGATATCCCACCGAAGGTTGCGCCCGGACGTATCCGAGTAGTGAATATTGGAGTCGCCCGCTGTCGTCCACCGAACCGTGAATGTGGTTGTCTCTGCCCGTCGATGCCATATAGCCTCAACCAATATCTTTATTATACTATAGGTTCAACCTATGGTCGGGAAAACAAAATGGCGAACAATATTGAATCCCTTGAAGGCGTCGAAAGGCTGGCGAAAACTCATGGCGGACTCTCAGATTCTACTATCTGGACTGTTGTCGATCAGAAGAAAGACTTTGACGGCAATGTCTTCAAAGTCACTGTCGGATCTAAATCCGAATACGATCAGTACGCTGGTATAATTATGTCTGTCACTGTCAACGATGTCAACAACGGTGATTGGGAGATTCGGCGGGAAACAGATGCTAACCGCAAGATAATGACTGACGGCGGCCTGAAAACAGGCGAAACGCGCCATCCGAAAAAACACGTCGGCTGTTCGGAATGCGATGCTGGTCCAGATACATGGCAGCCAAAGCGAAAACTCCCACAGATTGGTCAGACGCACGAATGCTTGAACTGCGGCCACGAGGTCTATGTTTACGATGCTGGCGGTCGTGGCGGGGTAGTCAAGCAGTGGCGGCCTGTGACAAGTTCAATGGCCACTAGCCTGTTGTTTTTCTCCGAAGTCGGAGACTGGCCAGACAGCGCGTTAGAACGTATGTTCAAACAAGGTCTTGAACGCGCAGAAGCGATTGATTACCACATTGTTGAGAAGGAAGGTCTATCCCAGAGCGAATGGGCAACCAAGACAGAGCGCAGCCAACCAAGCGTTAGTGAGAACGTTTCAAAAGCGAGGTCTAAGCTGGGCCGACCAACCACTCCAACGGCCACCGTGATGAAAAAAGAGTACAAGGAAACTGATGAGTGGGCGTTCTACGCTGATGTCCAGGTCACAATTGAGAATCCCAACGGGTTCGATGTCGCGGTTCTGCACACCTACAAAGCGGGGCCGAAATACGACGATCTCGTTAGCAATGAGGCCGCTGTTCACCAAGATACTGCGTACTGGTGGCCAGACAGTTACCCTGCTGACGGCGACTCGGCGTTCAGAACGGACATGGCTGACTGGGAACCAGTCGCTGACCTCGAGGACAACGAGCAGTTGTTCGAGGAGTGCTTAGGAAACGCAACTTTTGATCCGGAAGCCACACTGGATGCTCTCGCATACAACAACGAACGAGTCGCTGACAGGCTCGGGATAGGTCAGTAAGTTCATATTCAACTTGGGTGGAATAGTACCACAAGTTCTGCGACTACGATGAAGGACAGGGGTTTACGCTTGTTCATCGCGATAACCATTTTCTTTTTGAACCTTCGTTGAGATGGTCCGAATATGACCGACAATCCGGACTTGATAACTGCCCTTCACGGAATAGCTGATCGGATTGGGGACGGTATGAGTGAGAAAGACGTAGAAAATGCTTTTCTCAACGAGAACTTTTATACAATCCTCGGCTACGACGGTGCAGGATACGATCTCCGGAGCGAATGGACGCTTCCGGATAATAAACGACCGGACTATGTTACACTCGACGATAATGAATCTGTCACAGCAGTCTACGAGTTCAAAACTTCTAGAGAGGACTTAGGCGGGCACACCGATCAACTGTTTCACTACGTTGACGAACTGAAAGCCGACTATGGAGTTCTAACCAATGGGGCAGAAATGCGTCTATTCAAACGAGATGGGCACACACGGATATTGACCGTTTCGCTTGAAGAAGCTACGGAAAGTCAAGCGGCAAATCTCGAAACAGCCCTTCGGAAACCAGACTGGGACATTACTAACGCCGAAAGCGTAAGCGAATATCTCGAGACACTCGATGTAGTAAGTCTAGAAGGAGAGTTGGGCCGTGAGCACTTCTTCGATACGTTTCGCCTCGAGGAGGACAGCCCGTTTGCTAATCTTGTGACTGCGATGATGGATATGCTCGAGGAATTGCGAGATGAACAAGAAGCGAAATTCGTGAAAGGAGCATATGACTTCTGGGAAGCGAGTTATGCAAACGTTCCTGACGAAACACCAGACTCGTGGGAGCCGTTTATTGACGGAAAGCAATCGCTCCAGGATTTCATGTTCTGTCTGGAGTCTGGCCATGCCCTCCTTGCACGGTTGCTATTGGCAAAAGCCACGCAGGATCATGATTTCTTCCGTGAAAATAGAGGTCTGGACCGCTATTTCAATGAGCTGGGTGGCGGTTTCACCGGCACTATTGACCTGGATGCGTACCCGGTTGCAGCCAACGGGATGATCGAGCAAATGCGACTCGATCTGGTGGAGAGTTTGTTCGAGGACGATATTTTCATCTGGTGGACTGATGGATACGCAGAGCAGACAGCTAGTCAACACCAAAGCCCCTTCACTCGATTCAGAGATGTAGCCAAAAAAGGAAGTGAAGTGACACGAGTTAGTTCGACGACTCGAGAACGCTTCAGTCGTGCAGTAGCTCGGGTTGGCTTCGCTGTGATCAAGTTCGACTTTTCGAGGATCGAAGGCGACCCACTTGGAGACCTCTATCAACAGTATTTCGATCCAGAAACTCGGAAAGCGCTTGGAGAGTTCTACACACCACAACCAGTTATCGATTACATCATGGACGGTGTGGAGTACAACCGAGGAGTTTCCAACCAGCGGCTTATCGACCCTTCCTGTGGTTCAGGGACGTTCCTTGTTGAAGCGCTCAATAGGTACATTGCAGACGTAAAACGGTACGAAGACGACCCTGACTGGGCGGAAGAGTTAACTGAGCTGTGTTCACGACCGCGAATAGTCGGCCTCGATATCCACCCGTTTGCGGTGCTCATGGCTCAAATAAGGTTCATGGTCACGATTCTGCCGGAGTACAAGCAAGCGAAGCAACAAAACGAGTCGTTTACCCTTCACCGGTTGCCGATCTTTCGGACAGATACTTTGCGGAACGAGCGAGAGTTGACCGGTCTGGACCTAGGAGACGAAGGTCAAACACAGATGACGTTGGATGCAGTCACCGAAGACAATCAGGACGTCAAGATTCCTGTTCCGCTACCTGTCGAAGTCGATGAAGGCGAGGTCCCAGAAACTGATAGAGATGGGCAATTCCTCGTACAGCGAGTCCGGATGCCGCTATTCGAGACAGTGAAACTAAACTCCGATGTTCGGAATTTCGGTGAGTATTTTGCTGCCTTGCAGGGCGTTCTTGACGTTGTGAAGTTCCATATGTCTGAAAGTGAGTGGGAGTATGTCGGAGGACTCGAGCAGGGGATTCATCGCTATACGACTCGAGAGTACGGAGGGATTGAGGAATTCTTTGTACCGTATGTGGATGATATTCTTTCGACTGTTCGGTATCTTCGTGAAGAGCATGGCGATGGGAGGCTATTCAAAATGTTCGAAGACACCGTTCTCGCTCTCGTTGTGAAGAATTACATGAAGTACGATTACGTCGTAGGAAACCCACCATACGTCCGCATTCAACACCTGCCAGATGGTCAGAAAGCGATGTTGGATCAACTCTACAAATCAACGACAGGCAATTACGATATTTATTGTCCGTTCTATGAGCGGGGCCTTGACTGGCTTGTAGAGGAGACAGGAAAGCTCGGATATATCACCCCGAACCAGTTCATGGTCACTGACTACGGAGAAGGTCTACGAAACGTACTTCTTGAAAGTCGTCTCAAAGAAGTCTATGACTTTCGGGACTCGGGGGTGTTTGAAGATGCAACCAACTACCCAGCTATCGTAATTGCTGAAGATGAGCCCGACGAAGCCTCCCGGAAAGATAATCAAATTCGCTGTGTTCGAGTAAAGGCCAACACAGACGACGAAAGCAATCCAGGGGTTGATGAGGAAATCATCAATTCTGTGCGTGAGCATAGAGGGAACCCAGGCTACTCTAACGGTCACATCGATGTGTTTGATTTCCCCCAGAAAGACTTAGACGGCGGCTACTGGTCGTTAATGCCCCCTACAGAACTGAAATTGATACAAAAACTCAACAACAAGAATTCACAGACTCTTGCTGATGTTACTGACTCTGTTTTCGCCGGAACACAAACAAGTGCGAATGACGTTTTTTTGGTCAACCCCACAAAGGCAGATCGGATTGACCCAGAGGATAAAGGCAGTACAGTAACGGTCATTCCTAAAGGAGAAGATCGAGAATATGAAATAGAGACAGATACACTCCGACCGTGGCTGCAAGGGAGAGATGTTGATCGGTGGAGAGGCAAGTGGTCTGGCCAACATGTAATTGTCCCGTATTCGATAGACCGGGACGAAGATGGGGCTTTGATTGTTGAGTTGCTAAGTGAGGAGTATATGAAAGAGGAACTCCCATTGACTTGGGAATATATTTGCAGTAATCGCGAGACACTTGAGTCGCGAGAGGGTGGCAGATTTGAAGGCAAAGGTGACTGGTATGGTTTTGGATATCCAAAGAGCATGGATCGGTTTGAGGACCCAAAACTCATCGGGGCAGAAATCGCCTCTGAAGCGACATTCATGCTTGATGATGTCGGAAGTTGGTATTTCAAATCGGCATACGGAATCCAACTACAACCAGAACATCAAGATAAGACTGAACTTTTTGCTGGCCTGTTGAATTCTAAAGTTCTCGATTTCTATCTCAAACATTATACCAGCCTTAAAATGGGTGGGTATTATAAATACACAACAAACTACTTGTCCCCGCTCCCCATTTTATGGGACGGTAAAAATTCTACCTCTACGATCAGAGATGCAATCTCCGAAATAACTTGCACACTCGATCTCAATAGCAAAACAAATCGCTTTCCCGAGGCCTATCTCGGCGATCACGATGGGCAACTTGATTACATCGAGTATGAGTGGCAAACACGGAGGTATCCAGTCAATGCTAAGATACAAACAGAGCTTGATGAAGAGTTCACGGTCCAAGCTGGAAGGTCAGATAAAATATCCCACCCTGCGATGTACTCCAGTGATCGTGAAGCTCAAAAGCTACGAGCAGAGTACGTCCATGCAGCAGTCGACGGTCGAAACGTCAAGAGTGGAGAAGAGACCACGATACCGATCCCTCGAAAAGACCGTGCAGTATCCGCCCTTCTCGATGAGCTGGAATCAGATCGCAAGACCATCAAAGAAACATCGATACCAGAATTAGAAGCCACAATCGACGAAGCGGTGTACGATTTATTTGATTTGACCGACAAAGAAATAACAGTGATTGAAAATTATCTCGAGGTCTTTTGAAAAGGAGTTCACCCAAGTAGAGCACGACTCAAAATAGCCGAAAACCCACAGAAGGCGTTTAGTTTTACCAGACAGTTTTACCAGTTAGTCTAACCAACAAAACAAACATATTGGACAAGATAAACAACCCAACAATTTGGGCTAATTAAACAGGCTAACAAACAAGACTTGTAAGACTAACTAACCAAAACAACAAACTGAATTAACTAACAAATCAGATTAGCTTGTCTGACATACCTTTATGTAAACCAAGACTGTATGGCCAGTCGGGAAAGCAAGAATGATAGCATACACGGTTTACTCGGAGGCAGGTGGTGTCGGAAAGACGACTATCGCGGCCAACTTAGCACACGCACACGTCAAACAGGGCGACCGAGTGTTGGCAATTGACATGGATCAGCAGAACGGCAGCCTCTCTCGGTTGCTGGGAACGAATTATCACAAGGCAGAAGACGGTGATGCTGACGACCTGACGCTCCATATGGTGAACCGCCCCTATGGCGAGTTCGAAAATCTGATTTACGAAACGCCATCTGGGGTGGATATCATACCTGCACACAACCGAATCGGGAACCTCGAGGACTTTTTCGATAATGCAGAGCAATTTGAGAGGCAATCCCGACCCGATCAGGACGATTACGAGTATCCGCGATACGAGCAACTCCAACGGGTTCTGAAGCAGAACAACGTCCCTGAGAAGTACGACGTAGTGATTATAGACCCGAATGCCAAAGCAGACGAGGCGCTTAGAACGGCTGTTTATTCGACACAGAATTTGGTCTTGCCGGTCGAACCGAGCGGAAAAGGACAACTAAGTGTCTCTGGACTCCACTCGGTTTTGCAACAGCTCCAAACGATGTTAGGCATTGAGGTGAGCGTCCTTGCAGCTGTTCCGAACGATATCAGCACCCGTGTCAAAGACGATAAGTTCTACCTCGAGCAGTTAGAAGAGAGCATCTACGATGTCCCTGTTACTTTTGGCGACCGGCGCTCGCTGTTTCGAGGTTGTTGGCGCGAGGAGAAGACAGCATTCGACTATGTCGAGGAAGTTCGAGATCGAAAGCGTGAGAGAGAGCTTGAGACACTGGAGAAATTCGAGACACTTGCATCGCACATCAAACAGAAAGACGCTGACGGCAAGCTGAAAAAGGCTATCCAATAGAACAATGGCAAAAAAAGGCGCTGACGCAGACAGCATTTTCAATCCAGGTGGTAGCGAAATCGATGTTGAACCCGTCGAAGATTCATCAGCTGATCCATCGTCTTCAGAACCATCATCGACGGAATCGCCGTCAACGGAATCATCGTCGACGGAACCAGACCCTATAACAGAGGCCCACTCACCCCCAACATCGCCTCCTGTGGAATCCCCATCAGAGACAGATCGAGGAGTAGCGATCCCACCGTCAGAATTGGCTGAGGAGTATGTCCCGGAGTCATACGACCTTCCTCACGCGTGGGCGCTGGGGCGCAAGACAGTCAAATCAGGCAGGCCAAAGACCAAGACATTCACTCTGCAAGATAAGGTTCACACCCTAGAAAAAGACGCTGAACACGAGGTCAACGACATCTTAGGTGGGGACGTATCCTTAACCGACATTCGGGAAGCTGCACTCATCATCGGCTATTCGAATCCTGAGTTGATAGCCGATCTTGTCAGTGGATGGGGCGCAGAGCACAGCTAACACCAACTCACCGATAATAATATTATCCTGGGTTCGCAATCTCCTTGCAAGATATGCAACTCTTCCCAGCATTTGCACCAGGAGCCGTGGAGATTACCATAATCGTCGCAATAGGTGTCCTACTCTTCGGAGCATCACGGATACCAAAAATGGCCCGTTCTATGGGAGAAGCAACAAAGGAATTCGAGCGAGGTAAAGTTGAATCGGAAAAAGAACTCGAAAAGATGAGAGAGTAGCCCATGCCGAAAATAGACATCTCAACTGACGACCGAAAACTGACCGTATTCGCAACGACAGAGTACTCGAGGTTCGAGCACCGATTTCTGATGGCAAATGACATCAAAATCGATAGCAAACTAAGGAAGCTACTACTCAAAATAACCCTGAAACACCCCTCTCCAATCGTGTATATTGGTGGCATCAAAACGCCGATCAAGACTGAGGAAGTTGAAGATGAAAGTGTGTACCAAGGGCCCCCAGAAGAGCCACAGTATGAAATTGGGGAATGGGAAGACTTTGATGAGGTGTCTGAAGAGGGGGAGAATCCATCAAACGACATCCCGGATGAAGAAATAGAGTTTTTCACCCACCCGCCAGAGTCTATCATCCCATTAGTCGAAGAACACGGGTTCATATACTCAGGAGTACATGCGGATTCTACAGGTATCGCTCCGAACAGACTATCAGTAGCCGATTTAGACCACGTTTTCGGATCAGAGCCCGAAAAAATCCCAAATTTCCCCGAAGAGTACCGTTCAAAGCCTCAGAGTTAGTGTCCCTGTCTTGAGGACTGGTCGGGAAACGCGTGAATGTCCCCGATACAGGATAAGAACTGTCGTACAGAGTGGAGGGAAACCCCCTGTTTTTTATTGTATGACTGTAGTTTAGAATGTACGTCACCGATTGAGTTAACAGGGGCGTGAATATCAAGTATGTCAACAGCACCAACAATCAGATCAGGGAGTTCTGGGGGATCAAGTGGCCCAATGAAGTTTTTGTCGATAATGCTATTTGTATTCTTATTGCTTCTAATAACTTCTATTGGGTTAGTAACCGTGGCCCCATTATTTTTGACAACCAGCAGTGATGCTCCAGACGTGGATATCGGGGTAGAAGACTCTCAGCCAGACCAATTGACTTTCTACCATGACTCTGGAGAACGGTTAACTCCAACAGAGACAGAGTATCTCAATGTGACTGTCAACGGTGAAGAAACAATTGAGTCTACAGAGATCGGTGATGGTATTGGTACAGGAGATAATATAGCAATCGTAGATACGACAAGCTTCCCAGAAGACCAACGGTATGAACTCATTTGGGTCGGTTCTGATGGGGAAACCGAAGAACTAGTAGCTGTTTCTGTTTGAAGGGGGACAAACACGCCACGGTATGATTTCTCAAAACACCATAACACTCATATTGCTAAGGGAGAAGCTCTATAACGATGAGTGAGTCTGCACACAGCAACAGTGAAATCTGCTATTATGGTTCTGAACCATTCGATGAGTACGCTAACAACCCCCCAGCAGGTACTATTGTACTGGTAGAAGGGGCAGCTAATGGGCCTTCCGAGCGCGTCACATACGACTTGGTAAAAGGAGGATCAACACTTTTGGTGAGCCTCGATTTTAACAAGGAGACGAGAGTCAAACGGTTTGAGCGCAACAAACACTGTCCTAACCCTTCCGAGGTTGATATAACAACTTCATTAGATAAGGCAGCAAAGCTTGACACTCGCTATGACATCGTAATAGTCGAGGGCATTGAATCCGTTTCCGAAGACCCAACAGCCAAACTCGAGAAATTATCACAGAAAACTGCAGAAGCCGGGGCAATCATCGTAGTCAGCATTCCCAGCGAAGTCGAATTTAGCCACAAAACACGGACAGAAAAACTAGCAGACGTCATCGCAACAATCACCCAACAGATAAAAACAGACACCGTTGTCCATCAGTTTCTGATTGCGAAAAACAGAACGGGCGAAATAATGGAATCGCCAAGGACGATCTACTTTGGCGAAAGTATTGATGTGGACATGAGTCGAGACATAGCTTAATCCTCACTGGGCCGACGAACAGGCAGAAAATTTTTTATAACCTACGTTTGTACTCAATATGAGTGCAGAATTAGAGCCTCCTATAGGTATCAGACTCTGGGGGACAATCCAATATGAAATTGAGAAAACAACTCGGATTACAGTCGGAAGACTCTCCGAACTATTACGCGCCCATCCACGCACAGAATATCAACCCTCCAGACGGGTTCGATTCAACAGCTTTCTTCACCGGCTCAAACGGTCTCCCATCAATCGTTACTGGCGCTGATTTGGAAGAAGCAATCCCAGATGATGAAATTAGCCATATGGTCGAAGTTGATCGGTATTGGGCTGTGTTCCCTTACTCGTTTGTCTCCATCTGCAAATCTGAAAGGCATAACGAGTACCGATACTATGTTGTAGAGCCTACACTGTCTGAACTCGAGTTAGAAGTAGTACACTTTGTCTCGGAAAAGCTTAGAAACCGAATCCGGTCGGCAGAAAAAGAAATCCTCAGCTCAAGTGCAACCCACCGCCAAGCGATAATCAGGCAAGAGGTCATGGATATACTTGAGATGTACGATCTCTACAGGGGGGAGGTCATAGGTAGGGCCAACGAAGAATCCCCAGTCTCGGACGTGTCCAAACCGGACGACTCTGACCCGAGCTTTTTTGATTCCCTCCCGATTCTCGGATCAGAAGATAGCCAAAACGAGAAAGATACATCAGCTATCCCAGAATACAGCGGAAAGTCAGCCAGATTGTATGGTGGGGACAGTGCCTCAAATTACCTTCCAGTGGTTGGCGAAATCACGGGCCACCCAGCATACGAGAGAGTTGTTACCACTGACAATAAAAGCCCCCATTCAGAGCCAAAAGTGGGCTCAAAAGACGCTTGTACAAGCGTCTTCTCAGAGGACGATAGCTCATCATCACTCCTTTCAAATCTATTCTCAAAAGGGGAAAATAAGAGGGAATCTCCAGACGGAGAATCGTCCCGAACCAAAATCAATGCGTTCACAGAAACGGACGCAAACGAGCAAACAGAGTTGGGCATCAGTATAGAAGAGCTCAAAGGGTTCTGCCTGCAAAAAGAGACCGACGCCGGTCTATTGAACGATTTCCAAGCGTACAAGCTGTTCTACTATATCGAGCGCAACTTCATCGGCTTCAAAAAAATAGACCCAATCAAAAACGATCTATATGTTGAGGACATCTCGTGTGACGGTTACAACCAGCCGGTGTTTGTTTACCACAGTGAATACGAACAAGTCTTATCCAACGTCAGCTACGGCAGCAAAGAGCTAGATAGTTTCGTCACATCCCTCGCACAGTTCGCTGGCAAAGAAGTTTCAAGAAGAAAGCCCCAAGCAGACGCAACACTTCCAGATGGCTCTCGAGGTCAACTAACCCTCGGTAAAGAGGTGTCCGACAGCGGGACCAATTACACGATCCGCCAATTCAAAGAAATCCCGTTCACCCCCATCGACCTAATCAATTGGAAGACCTACTCGTTGGACGATATGACTCTATTATGGTTAGCCGCAGAGCACCAATCTGCAATTCTCGTGGCGGGAGGCACTGCATCAGGTAAGACAACCACTCTAAACGCACTCTCGTTATTCATTTCACCAACTGATAAGGTAGTCACAATCGAAGACACCCGAGAACTAGAACTCCCTCAGCGAAATTGGGTTCCGATGATGACTCGTGAAGGGACCGGAAAGGATGATGAGGGAGAAATTGACGAGTTCGACTTACTTGAATCTGCATTGAGGCAACGTCCAGACTATATTCTATTCAGTGAGGTCAGAGGGGAGGAAGGCCAATCGCTTTTCCAAGTGATGTCAACAGGGCACACCTCGTTTACGACGTTCCATGCTGATAACGTAGATGAAGTGATAAAGCGGTTCACCACTGACCCAATTAACGTCTCTCGCAGTCTCTTCATGAGCCTCGATCTCATCCTGATGCAAGGGGCAGTCTATGTCGATGGTCGCCGAGTACGGCGTGGTCTGTCCGTCACCGAGATAACAGACTACACCCCAGAGACAGACAAACTGACTGTGGTAGATATCAGCGAGTGGAACCCCGCGAAAGACGTTCACGAGCGTAACGCATCCCCTCACATCCTTCAGGAAGTGAGCAACAGAATGGGGTGGTCAGAACAGGACCTCACCGACGAACTCGAAATGAGAAAGGCCGTCCTGTCCTACCTTGTTGCCAACGAAATAACCGCCTATGACGACGTTGCCGCCGCGATTCAAGGCTTCATGACCGATCAAGAGGCTATCATGGAATTGATTGCCAACGATTGTCTCGAAGACGCGATACACGACCTCAAAGAATTAGGTAACGTCTCGATTCAGAACGATCCTGCAGCAGAACAAGCGGTACCCCGTCCTATCCCCCAAAAGGAAACTCAGGAGCAAGCAGAACAGTTCCTCACCCAATCAAAACAGGGTATATTCAAGGAATATATCCGTCCAGAAGGCTGGTCGCCTGACGTTTCAAAGATAGAAGACCAAGCAGAGGCCCAAGAAAGCGAATCCCCGCCCGCTCCAGAACAGCCGATCAAACAGAGTGAAGAAATCGAAGAATCCCACGCTACTGAAGAACCTCACTCAGACAGCGAAGAAGAACCACAGCAAGAAGACAACCCTCCAAGGGAGTTCAATTGGTTCGGTGATGTGAGTTCGGACCTGGAAGACGACTCTGACACTGAAAATGAGGGTGGCAACAGAGCCAAAGATACTGAAGACCAAGCCGAACAAGCCCAAAATACTGAAATTGTCCCTGACCTCACCGATGACACACCCGAGTCAACTGCCAAGGACAGTTCTGCCGACACACAGAATGACGTAACTGCCGGCAGTGAGCCAAAAGCCAACGAAGACGAAGGTGAACCAAAGCAAACAGCAGAATATCAACAGGCAGTCCAATCTACCGATTCAAAAGAAGAAGGGTCTGATTCAGCCGCCGTTCCCAAGGAAGCGGGGGCAAACCAGCCAGAGGAGCCTGATGAAGAAGCCGTAGACGCTCCACAAACTAATACTGGCCAACCAGAAGAGGTTGAAGAGACAAGCGGAGAAGAAATTAAAGGCGAGCCACACACCGAAAACGACCCAGGTGATAATGAACCAGAAGAAAAGGATCTAGCTTTCAACCCTCTCGAGGAACTAGAAAAGCATGGGGCGTTGGATTCGGAAGGGAGCGAACCAGCCACACAAGAAAGTGACGATTGATATTCGATAAAACATAGACAAATCACCCCTCATCCAGAATGAAAATCCCCAACCTATTCGACAGGAGCGACGACGAAGACGAGAAGCCAGCAGAACATCCCAGTTCCGTTGAGGAAGCAATCAAAGACGATGAAATACTCAAAGAGGCACAAGAGGAAGCCCAAGAGATAATTCGAAACCAAGAGAAAGCCCCAACAGAGAACTTTCTGGCAGGCGACAAGCCCTCCGGATCATCGTTTAATTATGTTCAATCCCGACTCGCATCTGTTCTCCGAGAGAAGACATCTTGGCCAACAGAGCTTGAAGACACTATCGTAGCAGCTAACATCAAAACACCAGCCGATTTGTACCTATCGAAGAGCATCCTTCAAGGGGTTCTGGCTGGGGCAGCGGCACTTTTGATGTTTATCTTAGCCACCATCAGCTTATCGGTCCTCGAGATACCTCTTCTCCACCCAGGCATACTCATCGCCTTTTCTGTCACCGTTTCGCTCTCAATCTCAATATTCGTAACTATGATACACGTCGGGAATGCGAGCTACAAGGTGTTTGAAAGGAAGCGAGAAATAAATCGGATACTCCCCGACGCGATCTCGTTCATGTACACACAATCTGTAGGAGGCGTCAATCACTTAGACGTTATCCGATCTATGGCCCAGTCCGAAGATACGTACGGGCAAGTGGCCAAGGAGTTCCAAGCGATTGTTCGAGAGGCCGAATACTTCGGAGAAGACTACCAAGCTGCGATAGCAAGACAAGCAACAGTAACCCCTAGCCCAGAACTAAGCCGGTTCTTGACCGATTTCCTGACTGTTCTCCGGTCGGGGGGTGAGGTAAACACCTTTTTAGAGAATGAGACGGATATTGCTTATCGAACAGCTGAGGAAGAGCAAGAGACGATGTTAGACTTGTTCGAACTCTCAGCAGAGCTCTACCTTGTTATCTCACTGTTCCCTCTAATGGGGTTGGTTGTCCTTGTTATCTTGAGCACAATTCAGCCGATTTCTCTCCTCCCACTAGTTGCAATTGTCTATGGGCTAATCCCTTTGGTGTCGATTATATTTGGGGTTGTTATCTCAGGTATCCGGGTAGACGATCTTGGATCAGCCGAACTTCAAGACAGCAACCGATACCTCTCAGTCAAAAACGAATATACTCAGGCCGCAGCAAAGGAAGAGACTCCAGTATCCCAATCGGGGCAACAGCGAACCATGTCTAGTTCGTTCGGAACGGACCTGACAACATCATACAACCCTGAAACTAAAAAATACACGCCGCAGGTCACAAGCCATCCTGCAGGAGCCGGAGTTTTCAAAACTCCAATGCTGGATCAGTATGACCTAACATCCGAAACCTTCTCCAAAATCAAAAGCAAAGAAATCAATAACCGCATCCAATCGATATTCAAATCGCCACTGGGGTACTTCCTCGAAAATCCAATGTCAACTTTGGCCATTACGGTCCCGTTTGTCGGTATCGTAATGTTTGTCGGGTTGGTTTCAGGATTTATTCCCTTCCCCACACCACAGAACTTCATGAGTACCCCGTTGTACACGACGATCTGGTGGGTTCATTTCCCCCTGATTACGCAACTTCTCCCAGTTGCAGTCTTTTTCGAATATAATAGGCGTGTTCAAAATAACCTATTCGAATCGTTTCCAGAAGCTCTACGAAAAGTGTCGAGTGCAAACGATACTGGGATGACGTTGCTCGAGTCGATAGACTCGGCTGTTTCGGAGGGGGGATCTCGGATCGACAACGAGCTGAGAATGATCCACACGAAGGCTCAGTTTGGGATGCCTGTAGAACAGGCCCTTATCGAGTTCAACAACAAGTACAAAACTCCCGAGATCGCCCGCACAACGCGTTTGATCATCGAAGCACAGCGAACCACTCAACAAATCTCGGACGTGCTTCAAACAGCAGTCAGGTCTGCCCAGAACCGTATTGCACTCAACCACGAACAGCAAGTGAGAACTGGGGTGCAAGTGATGATGGTTGTAATAACCACAGTACTGATATTGGTCATCATGCTGATTCTCGACCGGATCTTCCTCCCAATCGTTGCAGAAGGCGGATTAGGAAGTATAAACGACCCCCAGCAAGCAGTTCAACAAGGTGTACTTGAGGATGATGCCGAATTCGATAGTAACCTCAGCCCCACAGTAGGGGCGATGATGTTTCTCCATGCAGTTACCATCCATGCCCTATTTTCGGGCTTCCTTGCAGGCTACATCCGCACCGGGCATTTCCTCAGCGGTGTCAAGTACACGGTTTCACTCTTAATCGTGATAGCAGCAGCTTGGCACTTCATCTAACACAATGAACAAGAAATCCCAATCCGGTACCACATTGACAGTCGCTCCACCACGCCTCAGAGCTGGCAACACAACCGACAGAGCGCAGACTACTATTGGCTTTGTTGTCGGAGTAACACTATTCCTTGGCGCTTTCGCAGCAGTCATACTATTAGTTGGTGGCGACCTCACTGGAGCACAAATAGACGAATCAGATCGGACACCACAGGCCGATAGTACGGCGAACTACCTCGTCGATACAAAATTCTCAGACCCTTTCACGTCCGACTCGAAAACGCTTGATTCCGATTCAGTAGATGATTTCTTCTCATCATCCAATGATTTGGAAGACGACATCCGCAAACAAGAGGACTTAGGAATGCAAATAACACTCACACATGTCAGTACAGGGAATCCCCCACCCAGGATACTTGAGGGTGGGGACTTGACGCGGTCTACAGGTGATCCCACCCCAATTGCGTCATCTGCAAATAAAACAGCCACTTTAGACGGCGAGTTGGTAATTGTCGAGGTGAAAACATGGCCATAGAGGTACTCAACGACACTCGAGGACAAGCCTATGCGTTGGAGGGGCTGTTTGTAGTAACTCTACTGACAACAATAATCTTGGTTGTCGCACCAGGGATATCAACACCGATCTATACTGAGGCTCCAGAGGAGAGAGAATTTGAAAATGAAGTGGGTGACGAAATCAAAGTGGCGCTTGAGCGCTCACACGAAGACGGATCGCTGAAACAAAACCTCCTAGCATGGGAAGACGGCCAAGAAGAGTTTGATAGGGACCTTGGCCCAGTCGACACCGAAGAAGGGTACTATGTAGTCCCTGCAGACGGAACATATCCGTCAACGGCGTTCGGTGATCGTCTTTCAGAAATAAAAGACCGGCACGACGTAGATATGAACGTCTACATTAGGCCTGTTTCAACAAACGAACCTACCGAAACAGGTACTGTAGAGCGCCCCCCGAAAGAAAAGTTCATACTCAGGGCCACCCCTCCAGCAGACACGTTCTCCGCAACAACGACTGTCTTGCTCTATGAAACGGACCAATTCAATCTACCAGCATCAGTTTACTCCCAAGATGTTAGGAGTGTCCCCCGATCAACCCAAGGAGGCGAAGAAATAGTGGACAATGAAAACTACCCAATCGAACAAGCAGACAGTTCAGAAGATCAATTAGTTTACAATGCAATCGAAGTCAAAATAGTGGCGTGGGAAGCATGAGAATTAACACCTCAAAAACTGAAAGGGGGCAGTACATTACAATAGCAGGATTGATATTAGCAATCATAATCATCTCGGCAGTTGCTATCGGGAATGTAGGTGTCCAATCAACAGCCGATAGGCAAGCAGGACCAACCGACAATACAGAGTCCATATCGGATATCGTTGAAACAAGCGAGAAAACCGCCACCGCTGGATTCAGCAAAGCAAACACAAATCCAGATTTCAGCACGTCAGAGATTCCTTCAGAGGTCGAGAACTCAATAGAATTGTCTCTCGAAACATATGATGAAAATCTAAAATACTCTGGTAATACGGTCACTGTAGAAAATATAGACGCTTCAACCTCTGGCTATCGTATCGTCCAAACTCAAAACCGGGGATTCGAAATAGACGGTTCTGGGGATTTCACTCTCGTATCTAATGCAGACGCGATCAGAAAGTTCAACATAGAAATAACCGAAATACAAGAGTCTGAAATGGCGATTACACTGCAAGGAGATGGGGAATCTGAAGAAATCGTTATTAGCCAACCAAGTCCTAACCAATTCCTCCTCGAGTACGATACTGCGTCAGGAGCAGATTCATGTACCGTCGAAACAGGAACACTCACAGCCGATCTTATTGGGGGAGCTGTAGAAGAACGTAGCTGTGGGGACTACCCCGCACTCGAGGTCGTGGAAGCAATTGAAATACAAGGCGGGAACAATGCTCAAGGTAGTTACTCAACAGAGTACCTTGGATCGGATTCAGACGCCAACAGCGAAATTAGCGATGAAAACAGCCCACCACCAGAAACACACACAGGAGACCCTGTCGGCCATGAGATCGTGTACTCCGCAACAGTAGACCTCTCAGTTACTACACCAAGTGGTTCAGAACAGAGGTCAATTTTGGTTGCTCCTGGAGGAGTAGAAGATCCACTCGCTACAGAGAGGTCACTATAACGATGCAACATAAACCACCCAAAGACCCTTCGTCGAGTACTCTCCCTGAACTCGGCAAGAACGACAGAGCAGTATCGTTCGTTGTTCAATACATCCTAACGAGTGTCATCCTGATAGCCATATTCACAGCAGCAACGGCATTGGTATTAGACACGACCGAGTCAACCGAACAAGATATAATAGACTCTGAATACGAACGTATCGGAGAAAAAGTAGTACAAAATCTGGAGTCAACAAGCACCCGCGCCTCGGAAGGGGAATTCAACAAAGACTACTCCATGTCAAATTCCGACCCAGCATTGAAAGTCAGCCTCACTTTACCAAATCAAATAGGAGACCATCAATACAGTGTCTCAGTGACCCCAGATGAAGTTATAGTATCTCCCTCAGACTCGAGAGACAGAAACAAACAGTATCGAACCCCCCATGACGTAGACCAAGACATAACCGGGAGTACAACCTTCTCAGGTGGCTCAATTTCGATTATATACACTGGAGAAGACGAACTCGAAATCGAAAGGAGTGAAAACCAATGAGAAATCCCACATCAAGGATAGGACTCGAGAAGCCACGGGCCCAAACAGAAGTGATAGGATTGGTCCTGATATTCACACTCGTCCTTTCGACGATTAGTTTGGTTTTGTTTGCAGGCTTGCCACTCTTAGCAGATGAAGAAGCCAGTACATCAATCGAAGTAATGGACCGAAATTTCGATAGGTGGGCCCAAACAAGCGATGCTACAGCTGAAACCGATTTGAACAAGACTTACATCGCAAACGTACCATCAGGAGTGATTGAGAGTTCCGCACAGACGGAAATTACAATCGAAGATCAAGATGGGAACACAGTTGCAGAATCAGCATCAACGGCATTCGCATACGAACCAGACGGCTCTTCAGACCAATTAGTGTTTGACAGTGGGCTTTACTTCCAGAATCAAGAAGCCATGCCCCCTACAGTCGAATCGTCTCCGAAATCAACTCAATGGGACCAAATACCCCACACGAAAACCCTGACTCTGTATGAATACGATTACCAAGGACCGGATACAACAGGCGGTGGAAACGATATTCAGCTGGAATTTGAATCAAAGAATGACAACCAACCTCGAGTGACCACATTTGACTCAAGTGACCTGGAAATAAGAATTGAGACAAGATACTCCTCTGGATGGGAAGCCTATTTGGAATCTAACTCCAAATATGAGAACGTAGATCGTTCAGACACAACTATTACGGCAGACATTTCGCTCACTCCAGAAGAAGAATTACACGTAGTTATAGTCCCCATCGAAATCGAATACCTTGCTTGAAATAGGAAAATGGAGTTCTGAAAATATCCGTTGCTTAAATCCACCTACTATCCACCCCGCTTCCGATGAATGAAAGGGAAATTATTATATGCTTTTGTTCAATAGTAGCATCTAACACCGAATCCCAAAAGCGGCTACCGCAGCCCTGAATGTAAATAAGCCCAGCCAGCAATGTGCTGGTTGATTGATAACAATTCATTTGAGCGAAATGAAAAGGGTAGGGAGGGATATCCGGTGGTCACAGAATATGATGCGAAAAACCTCAGAACCGAAATCGAGAGTTGATCGTGCGGTCTCACCAGTCATCGCAGTAGCACTCCTAATTGGTCTGGCAGTTGCACTAGCTGGTCTAGTTGGAGTCGCAGCAACTGGCCTTATTGACGACTTCGGCCAAGGCCCATCCGGAGACGTCTCCTTCGACCAAGACAGCGAAGAAGACGAGGTTGACATTACAATCACATCGCTTGATAGCGGTGTAGATAGTGTAGAAATCCGAGGTGCGGGCTCTGGTGACTTCGAAAATGTCGAAACGGGGGCTGTAGAGACAGTAGATGATTTAGACGATGGTGATCGGATCACTATCGTCGCTGTCGATTTGAACGAAGGAACCGAAGAGTCGATGGGTGAACACGTCTTCGAAGAATTCTCGGACAGCTAAACTGCCGTTTCCGATTTTCAAACTTTTTCGCTTGCCGATGAGCTATAGCGTTGGAAAAGTCGTAATAACGATAGGGGCACACCCGCCACAACAATCACTCCAAAAAGTTATTATGAACCGGTTGAATTGTTTGTATAGGTATAACTCAGTGTGATGAATGAGACTATGAGAAACAAACAAAGAAAAGACCGAGGAGTTTCTCCTGTGATCGGCTATGCACTGGTTCTCGGGATGGTTGTAATGATTGCAGCCCTTGCACTTTTGATGGGGGCAGGGATTTTGGGACTCCTAGATGATGGCCCTGCAGAGGGCCATTTTGAGCCAGAGATAAACACTGCGTCAGATTATGGCCTCACGTACGTCGACGGCCAAACGTTTGACAGTTCGAATACAGAAGCCGTCAAAATCAAGGGGGAAAATGGCCAAGAGACCGTACTTAGACCAGATGATTTTGGTGGGGAATTGAACCCTGGCGACGAACTAATGGACCAAATCGATGAATCCAAATTCGAATTGGGGGGCACCCTAATGGTCATCTGGATCAATTCTAACGGAGATGAAAGGCTAGTCAGTCAGGTTCCCTTTCCCGGAGAGCACGAAATAGGCTCCGGTGCGGGTCCAAGTGGTGGCGCTACGGGAGAAGGAGAAATAATAATAGGATTGGAGTGAAATTACCAGCAATGAATAAAAAAAGAAACGTGCCATCCGATGGCAAACCCAACGACGTAGAACAGGACGAAAATAAAGCCTCGGCAACTCTTCGAGCAGTCGAAAAGAGCCCCCACCGATCTCTGAAATTTGATCGCCGAAATTTTGTTCAGGTGTTGGGGACCTCTGCACTATTTGCAACTCTCAGCTCTGGAATTGCTACTGCTGACGAAGACATTGCTGATGTTAGCGCAGCCCACGTTGCAGGCAGCAACCCACACGGCCACCCAGAATCTCTTTATTTCGATCCTTCATCATCAGCCATCGAGATATCAACAGAGGACCTCAACGTCACTGATCGGTTGTGGGCACGCATCCACATGAGGCCAACAGAAGGATCAAGCAACTATGAGGAGATCGCTTCCGCAACGTTTAGCGCAGAAGGGTCAGAAGATATCACTATCAACGAAAACCAGTTCCAATCGACAATGACTGACCTACGCGAGCATTCGGATGTCTCCGACTCAGACTTCGAAATCGATCCAACAGACCTCGAGAGTCTCGATGATCACGAGAACCGAACTCGACACAAAGAGTTTGAACTCCGGGTGACAATCGAAGACAACCAAGGGAATAAGTTAGAAGAAGCAACAGACACGTTCATTGCAGAATACGGACTCCAAGGCGGGGTAGGGAACAACATTGGCTATCAAGTGGGCCAGAAATACCCACCATCAGAGGCATACGTCTTGCATCGCGAACACGGTCTTAGCATCTGATCCCACTCTTCCAACCGTTCTTTTGAAGTCTTCTGAAAACAAACCTCGCAGCTGCCAAAAGTTATTCAACTGTCTGCCACGCATCTCAATTGATGGCAGAAATTTCTGATTCACTCCGGTTGCTATTCGAAACCCCCGTGGAAACGAATGAAGACCGCTACATGGTCTCTATTCCAAGCGAGTTTGTTGAAAGTGGCCAACTAGAGCTTGAAGAAACCTATCGAGTCGCACTTTTTTCACGTCCACCAAAGTCACAAACGTCAGCAAGCAAAAGCAATGGTTGTTCTGTGGGAGCAACCAATTCAAACACAAAAGCTAACGGCAAGACTGATATCGGAACAACGGACTCATCCCACCCAAGCAGCCAATTTAAACGCCCGCCAGTCAAGGAGGGAGAAATCAGGTCTGTGACAATTGAATCTCTTGGCGATCAAGGCGACGGAATCGCTCGTGTCGGGCCGGGATTCGTTGTCATCGTCCCTGAGACCAAGCCAAGAGATGAGCTAGATGTCGAGATCGTGAACGTAGCTGAAACAGTCGCTTTTGCTGAACCAGTAGCCAAAGAACCCGCCGAGTAGATTCTCCACTCAAATATGTATTGTAAGTAAAACCGACTGTGACAACGGCATAGTTGGCTGAGAGGCAAGAGAGTCGCCTCGTATCCGGCACTCAAGATTCTTCTGGGGAAAGAAGCCATGTCAGAGAGATATCCATCGGAAAGGAAGAGACGGTGTTCAGAACGAAGGCTGCAACAAGTTCTCCCCCATTAAGAGCAGACAACTAGAATAGGTCATATGTGTCCGAAAGCATTAACGCGGTTGCGTACAAGCCATTATTATGGAATCGGACATATATGACATGACTGTTCGTGATTATGTCTGGGATGCAACGCTTGAATTACTGGCGGAGCGTCCATTTTACGTGAAGATGTGGAGAGTTCGGGAACGAGCTGGCCTGGACAAATCAAAAGATAGGACGATCAGACGGACACTCAATGCTATGGAGGCTTCTGGCTGGTTGAAACGATCTAGCGAAAACAGTAAGAAGTGGAGACATGGGCCCAAATATGAAGACAAATTCAACTAATGAAGAACTATACTCACTCTCGGTCATTCCCAATCCAAACAGTTGCAACCCCGAACGGATCAAAACAGAAAGAGCCTAATTTGAGTGAGGACCCGAACGGTAATGCTTCATCAGTGAATAGCATAGCCAACATGAAATTCTGGGCTTCTCTCTCAACATCTATTTTCACAGATGGATTACAACAACAACTCACTCTTCGACGATTGAACCAATGAGCACCACTATCTCTGAAGACGATCCAGACATCCCACCCCACGTACTGTCGGATATCATCTTCCCTTTTGACAACCCATATCCAGCACAGTCCGATGGAATCGAACGAACAATCCAAACGTTGCAAGGCGAATCGGGCGGCTATGTAGCCCTCGAGGGGGCCTGCGGGACCGGAAAAACCCTCCTTTCATTGGTGGCTGGCCTGTCACTGGTCCGTTCTTCCACCACTCCTTACAAACGGATTGTAGTTGCCACGAGTGTAAAACAACAGCAACAAGCTTTCGAAAATGACTTGGACAGTATAAACGAGAATCTATCTCAACTCTCACCATCAAAAATCAATGTGCCAGCAGAGTTTGTTGATCCAGTCACCTCCGTTACGCTGGTTGGGAAGGCAGACGTTTGTCCGTACAAATCGACTAGTCACATTGAGAAATCAAATATCTACTCAGCCTGTTCAACTCTCCAAAGCAAAACAAAGGCGCTAATCAACAACTATGACAACAACCATGATAAGATCAAAGCTGCGGGTAAACTATCGAACGACGCCCGAAAACTCGCAGATCGGCCTCTCCCAGACAGCCGACTTATTACAGACCCCGAAACACACCCCTATCCAGATACGCCACCAACAATGCAGTCCATCCCGTATTGCCCCTACTACTCGCAGACCCAACTAAATCGTCTCGCCGACGAACCGGCGATAAACCACGAAGGAGAAGTTCTCACTAAAGAACGGTTGGGGAACCGCGCCCTCGAGCAAGGTACTTGCCCATACGAGGCAATGAAAGATGTCACCCCCCAATGTGAAGTGATCCTTGCAAATTACACCCACATTTTGGATTCTCGAACATCGCAATCATATGCAGAAATACTAGACGGAAACACGCTCATTATATTTGACGAAGCTCATATGCTTCCTGCGAAGGCACGCAACAGTTTCACCCGATCAGTAACAATGAGTGATATTGAAAAGTCGATAGACGAGATAACTCAGCTACTAGATTGGGCAAACAGAGGAGGATCTGTAGCAAAGGAAATAACAGATGCTATCGGCCAAGCAAGAACGACGCTACCAGACATTAGAGCGTTCAAAAACTTCCTATGCGATTACTTGGAAGTCGCAGAAACCGCAATCAAATCACACCAAGCTTTCAGACATAACGATAGCATTTCACTATCCGACTTAGAAAGCTGGGGGAACAAAATGAAACGTCCCGAAACGCTCCCTCTGAGAGACCCATCCAAAGAAGAAAAAGACACCATCACCGCATCTATGCGAATGTACGGCCACGACCTCGATGGAGATGCAACACCGACTGCATTATATGGTGAGAACATCGGGAATGCAGTATCTCACGCTTATACAAAAGCAGCAAAAGAGTCACAAAGCATCTCCCGGCCTAAAAGTATAGCAACAGAGGCAGTAGGCCCATTTATCAAACAGTACTTCGCCCAAAACCACCGGGACTATTTCCGACACATGAGAGTCCTCCCAATAGATCATAGAAGGGCTTTCTCTATAGAAGGGAATCCAACACACTCATTTAATTTCCCGAATCCAATCGAGATTACTGTCAAAAACTGTATGCCTGCAAGTGGTCTTGCAAACCAGGTTTTCCGAAGATTCGGTGGCGGAATATGTATGTCTGCGACAATCGAGCCTATAGGCGTGTTCACCAAAGAGGCCGGTATGAGCTTGCTGTCGTTAGAAGACAAATTCGATCAAACGCGGAAACCATACGAGGTCGAGGAACTCCAATACGGACTCCAATTCCCAACATCCAACCGAAAGACAATAACTGTCGATCTTCCCAAATACACCTACGCCAACCGAAATATATCCAAGACAGACCCTGAGCAAGAAGTTAAGAGGAAAAAGAAAGTTCAAGACCAATACTACCAGTCGGTGAAGGCAGTCGTTACGAATACTCCAGGGAACGTCCTTGTGGCCGGCCCCTCATACGCAACAACTGGCGATATTGCAGACAGGCTCAATCAAGACCCAGATGTGAACAAACCGGTTTTGAAAGACCAGTCAAGTTCAAACAACGAGACGACAGCACTCAGAAGAAAATTCACCAAAGGGGAGCCGAAAGTTCTAGCGACGGGTATGCGAGGAACACTTACTGAAGGGGTTGACTTCTCTGGTGATGACTGTCTCGCTGTCGCTGCTTTTGGTGTTCCCATCTCGAATACTACAACAAAAACAGCTGAAGCAACCAAATTTGCCTACAATGAACATTTCAAGACAGACGAATCAAGTTCAAACAAAGGATACCGATATGCGTTTGCCATTCCAGCTATCCGCAAAGCACGTCAAGCAATTGGGAGAGTGATTCGTTCTACAGAAGACGTCGGCACTCGAGTTTTGATCGACGAACGCTACACGCCAAATGGGGAGCTGTTCCACTATCTCAGCGACGACGAGAAAGAGGAAGTTCACACAACAGCCACACCCCAAGAATTAGAATCCGAGATACAGAGCTTTTGGGAAAAAAGGTGATACGCCCCCTCGAGGTGAATCCTCGAAGCGTTATCCTGCCATCTCAATAAAGTGGCTCCCTCACACCATAGCCGATCGAAGTTTCAGAACCGCATCGAAAGAGCCAATGCAGTCACAAAAACGAAGGACACTTGCCCACCGACAAAAGCGACTAAATTAGAAGTTCTGTTGCTAGCGTTTGTAAGAGGGAGTTTGTACTTGCGATCATCGACTGGTCGAAATGGTCGGACCCCTCGTGGGGTTATTAGATCGCCCAATAAATGGCTCAAAACCCCAATTGTAACACCGATCCCTGCCAAGATACCGACCCAGATTACCGACCCCTGGGAAGCTACCACATGAGCATGTTCCAACTGGCCATATGCGAACATCCCAAATCCAATCGCCGCAGCAGAACACAAAACTCCGAATATAACTGCGAACCAAACCGTGTGGGTGAAGCCTCTGTGGGTGAACACTGAAATCTTAGTATCTATATCTGGCACCCCGCCACCAAAAATAATCGATACTGGGACAACTACGGCCTCGACCCAGTGTCCGTTCAGGACTAGAAGAAACTGGATTGGAAGTGCGACAATCAAAGATATGCCTACGTGACCTTCTCGAAGCATACCCTACATCACTCACCACCCCAACATATTTTTATCGGCGGTCAAGGAGAATACCTCGGGGTGATTCATCGGCGTCAGAGTGCGTTTCTGATGGCCCATTCGCACAAAGTGAGAACCAAAAATCTGTGAAACCTGGAGGTTTTAAATAGGATCACAGACCAGGGTAGATTACAATGAATTCCCCCAACCCCAACCCAGAAACTGGCCCCACCCGGTCGATTCCCCGATCTAACAACGCCGCATCTGTCCCTGAAACTGACAGCCTGATCGGCCCCGATGAGGTTGAAAACGTTCCATCAACCCCTCGTCTAGTCGATTACGATAGCCTATTCTCCCCGTAACCCCCGAGGCCAAATCCTATACCTCCTGCCTTTTTTCCGATAACCTACTCGCTTACACTGAGTTTTCGGTCCAGTTTCTCAGCAATCAATCAGTAGAACATCTCTCGGTAAACACCCGTACACGTACTCTCGCGCCGTGCAGTCAGTGATTAAACCCTTGTTCCAAGGGCACAACATCACGAAAATCACTAGGATTGGTGGAACCAAAAAGAATTAATATTCATAGAAAAAAGCCTATTCAACGTAGTACTTCCAGTGCTACCATCGGTAGTAGTGAGCTGAAGTGAAATGACACAATTAGCCAAACACATCAAATCGGGCCGTAGAGCACTTATCAGCATCCTTCTCACCACTCTATTTTTTGGTATAAGTGCCATGAACGTAGTAGCACAAGAAGATGGCGCTGAGGAAATAGAAGAGGTGATCGATAATGCAATGGGTCTTGTAGTTCTTGTTGGAGTCAGTGTTATATTCCTATATATGTTGTTCCAGATCATCACGATTGCAATACAAGGTTTCCAAAGCAGAGCAGCGAAGAAAATTGGAATTTCAGTTGCAGGAGTAGTGGCACTGCTCATGTTCGAGGATGTGATCGTAGATATGATTCGGAGTCTTGCAACGTGAAACAGTGGCAGTATCCAAAATATATCAGTGAAGACCCCGACCTCAACTGACGCCTCTCCCCGAAATGAGATTCAAAAATAAAAGCCACCTAGTAGCTTTAGCGTTGATTGTTCTGATACTGGCTTCGTTTCCAATAATCACTCCAGTAACATCCGCATCAGCCACACCACCACAATCAACAGACACTACAAATCAAGTTCAATCATCTGCCCCCTCACCAGAGCACACAACTGCCGTCTCGGCTTCCAGCTCAAACAATGGGGACACTGACTCGAACCACACATGGGACCCACCAGAACCACCAGAAGAAGTTGATATAACTCCAGAAGAATATCTAAATCTCTGGGGCCCAGACCGCCTTCAAGAAGGGCCAGACGATGTTCCCCGTGAGGCAGGCATTACTCACGACGACGATCTAAACGCAACTGAATTCATCGAACAGAATTTGGAAACATCTCAACTCGAGCCCCAAGACGTTAAACAACATTGGAACTATTATAATTGGCAACACGCCCCCGAAACGAATGAGGATATCAGTATCCAACCAGACTCGAGTGACAGGTCAAGTCCACGAGAAAGTGGCAGCCTGTACATTCGGGATGCCTACATTTCATCATCTGCAATAGAACCTGCAACCTACGTTCTTGAAGAGGGTGAGGAAGGCGAAAAAGACGACAAAGTATTGTATATCTCAGGGGAGGACCTCAATTACAGTGGAGTAGCAGACTACCGTATTGTCGAACCGAGAGACACGTCATCGAGATGTTCACAGAGAAGCCATGTCGGCAATACACGGATTACAAGAGAGCTTCAAAGCACATCGGACTCTGGCCCATATCTCGAATTGGACCTCCACGAAGAATCATCCGTAGAAACTGAGGGAATAACAAACGACGATACAGTAGCCGCAACAGCAAGAATGAATCTTCCAGAAGTGTCTACTAACGGTACTTTGCACTCAGAATACGTCGTGACTGCCAACTACAGAGAATTAGAAGAGACATGCAGCTGCCGAACAAATGATCGAGGTCGACTCCAGTGTTCCTTCTCAGGATCATGGAGTAGTCAAACAGAGCGAGTAACCGCAAATGCCTCCCAAGAAGTCATAATCGGAAATGATGAAGTCGCAAAACTGTCTTACTGGAAGCCAAGTAACCCACGAATTGATGCTGGAAGCTATTTCCAACTCGAGGTACCTGACCACTGGGCGGGCGTAACAATAGACGGGGCAAATACGATCAGAAATCCACAAACAGTATTCACAGAAGCTGCCCCTGGATATCAAGAATTTACCGAGAGGCCAGGAGGAAATTCAATTGACACTGACTACTCCCCAGTGAGAAACTACTTCGTTACAGAAGGTGCAGAAGCTAGAGTAGTCCAAACGGACGACGGCCAGGGCGTCATCCAAGTCGAAAATGTAGAAGGTGAAGAGATAAACCAAACACCTCCTACAGAGGCCACATTGCCGAATCGGACTTACACAAAGCCTTCTTTCATCAATGCCCGGACAACCAACTATGTTGAGACAGAAGATATAAGCGATGGGATAGAAGGAATAGGAATCGCTCCTGGGCAAGAAATAGAAGTCGAAAAAAGTCAAGAAGGAGAGGTCAAAGAAACCAGTCTATTTGGAGCATACATTCGACAAGGTGGCGATAGAGACACGCACCAACTCCGGATAGACATCGCTGGTAGCGACTTGATGGGCATTGAAACAGCTGGACACGACAACGCACAAATTCGGGTAGAATCCCCAGATGGTGTAGAATATACCGACACTGGAAGTGGAGGGAACGTGTTTCTTGAAACTGAAACACTGCCCCAAACGGTGGTGTCACTAGAAACAGAATTCGATAATGAATCCGAGGTGCAATTTGAGTCAGACCAGATTATTATCGAGGGTGAAACAACGACAGATGGATTCTTGTCAAGACTATTCTCTGTCTTTCTCAGCCTGTTCATCACAATTGCCCTTCCCGTACTGCTCCTCGTTGCGATCTTAGAGAAAGTCTTCGTTGGGAAAGTGAGCCTTGGTGGGCTCCTCCGGTAAAGCCACCAAATCTTTGTAAGATTCTGCTCTTTCACCCTCACGACCCTATAAACCCCGATAAGACGCCATTGTAGTACTTATGAGATGGATGTACTCTCACCCGATAGTTAGTTATACCATTAGGAATATGTCTTCAAACAGAACCTAGAAGCCACCACTTCAGTCCGTACTATGATTAATAGCCTCGTCAAATTCGTCGTCCATACATTCGCGTGTCTATACCTTCGTACAGTCAAAAGAAAGAACCAAATTGGCAAGACGATCATAGAAACTGGGAACTCTCTAAAACGCGCTCTGGAGAAAATAATTGCTGTCCCCCAAGTGGCCCTGTCAATGGCCTCGTCTAGATTCATGTCGCTAATAACACCGCTTCTCATCGCACTCTTTTTACTTCCCCAAGTCTCCGCAAGATCGTCAACAGAAGGTACCTACGTGACGCCAACCATCCCGGCATACCCCCTCCAATCAGATATGAACGCTGTGGAGAGAGCATTCTTTGATGCAGTTGTGTCTGTCCTCGAGGGCCTTGTGATCGCTTTAACATCAGTATCTGTGATTCTTGGCGAACTCGTCTCAGAATTCCTATTCAGAACACCACTACCAAAAGAAGCACCAGGCATATTCCAAGATGAAGAAGGCGAAAATCAGCCCGGAGAAGGGTTCCTAAATGAGATTTTCCATTTTGGGAGTAACGATGTGGAGGGGCTAGATTACGGGTTAGCAGGGATTGCAGAAATAATCCAAGTGCTTGCCATAGGGATTATCACAGTCTACGCGTTCGTCTACATTTTCGGAAGTGCTATGGACTATTTTTCTGGCCAAGATCGTGGTAGAGTTTTGGTGCTGTTTATAATAGCTATATCCGGCGTGACAATTTCACAGACCTTGGTTGCATGGCTCTACGAATTCATCCACGTCACAACAATAACGATAATGCCAAATGTAAGTGCTGCGGTGATAGATTCACTAATTGCTCAAATAGAGGTGTTCATTCAACTGATAGAAGATGATCAAATTGATCAGATCGTCTCAGATAGTGTAGTTGAGAGAATGGGTGAACAAGTTGCAGGGGTAGTTTTGTTCTTCGCCGCACTTTCTCTTGCGGGCTTCTTCCTTATTTTGTATTCCCTAGCAATGGTGGCATTGGTAATTTTCCTCGTTTTGCGCCTCCTAGCAGTGTACGTGCTTTATGCAACAGCAGACTTGCTCATCGTGCTTATGGTTCTCAAATATGCTCCCGGAAACTTCCTTGCGGGATACTCTGAAAGACTGTTCGGGACGATGCTTTCATATGTTATTGGGATACTTCCAATGGCAGTCATAATGCAGGTCGGTGCTGTCGTAGCAGTCTCAGTGGCAGGCGCAACAGCAGAGATGGGCCTTGCTTTTGCAATCGGTGGGTTCTTTTTGTCACTGGCGACGGTTATGGCAGCTGTTTACTTCGGAGTGAGTACCACGCGAGCATCAGGTGCTATCCTAAACAAAGTGAAACTGGGTGCAGGTGTAATAGCAGTAGGAGCTACAGCTGCACTTACCGGAGGGGGAACAGTAGCGGCAGTTGCAAAAGGCTCACTCTATGGAGGCCCAAAAGGAGCAGCAACAATGGGTGCCGCTGACGGATTTTCAAGATATCTAAGAAATAAATCCGAGCAAGGTGAAGCCAACGCTATCCAGAAGCTAGCAAATAAAGCCTTCTCTGATGGAAAAAATCCATTCGGTCCAGACGGTGATGAAGACCAGGACGACCAGAAAGGCAAAGCATCACAAGAACAATCCGCTGACAACGACAGAAATCCACTTGGGCGAGGAGAAGACGATGAATTGGACCCAGAAGACGCTGCCCAGAGTGGTAAAACAGAAGAAGAACTCCGAGAAGAAGTGTATGGAGAAGAGCCCTTAGAAGACGAATTCGAATTTGAAGAACCACAAGACCTCGAGCCAGAAACTGGCGGCGAAGATGCCTATGATGGGGTCCCCGAAAGCCCCCTATCAAGCTCTTACGCCGACACACGGCCCGGTGAAGATGGGGTCTCAGACAAAAAGAAACTTAAAAGTGAAGGGGCAAACCAGCCAGATCAATTGCATGATGACGTCCCGATGGAGGGGGAAATCGGGGACGGTGAAATAGGTGTGATGGATAAACATGGCCGTGGCGTCGACGAAGCCGTGGTGCCCGAAGATGAGTTTGAAGATGAATATATCAGAGGAGACGGTATCAAAACAACCACCGATGAGGAAGGCAATCTTGTACTGGAAGCCAGTACCTCCGATACTCTCAACTCAGTCCAAAAGGCGTTGGAGGAAGATGGGGTGAACATTACCCCACAAGAAGCAGAAGATGGCCACCGGCAATTGAAAATCGATCGTAGTGATTTCGGTAAATCATACGGAGTTATAAATTCAGAAGCATATGGGAAATCGTACTCCCTAGGCGTTGACAAAGAGGCTCAACAGGTCCTCCACGGTCCCCAAGATCGTCCTACTCCCGAGGTCAGACTAATTGATATGGACGTTGCGGATGAGCGGTTTGACCTTGAAGATGCACAAAATGAAGCTAGGCTTGGGGTGGTTGAGCAAGCGGAAACCGAAGAGAAGGAAGAATTGGCGAGCGTTCTTAGAACCCATTCGGGACAAATGGATTCGGATCAAATGCGAGCCCAGGCCGAACAATTGAAATTGAAGGCAAAAAGCGCATCCAGCGAAACTAGAGCGACCGAACTCTCAAACAAGGCAGCCAAGATGTCCACCGCAGCCAATCAACTCGAGACTCTGTCTGACAAGTCCAAGATAAAATCGTACAACACAATTTCGAATTCGGTAGAAAACGACGGGCATATGATGGTTGCAAAGCCCGAAAATGTGCCGGAGGGTTGGGCATCGGACCTATCCCTTGACCAAGGGTCATACAATGAAACACTCGGTGGACACGTCCTAAACTTCAAAGATGTCGAAAATATGGCGTACTCCGACCGAGCAACCAGCGGCAAAATCAATTTCACTGGGAGCCTTGGGGGCCAAAAGGTCGCGGGAACCCACCTACCCGGTGAAGTGGAAGGGCTCGAAACGGTAGAGATAAACTCTGGATTCGTTGGAGGAGCACCATCGTCGCTAGGTGAGATCAGTGACATGGACCCCGACGAATTAGCACAAGATGTGTCCACAGTGCGAGTCGATAATGGGGAGGTTGTAGAAGTCACAGAATCCACAAGCCCTAGAGAAAAAACAGTCGGCATCCACACCGGACGCGTCAAAATGGATTCTGGAAAAATCGTCACAGACGCATCTGAATATACGGTTAACACCGAAGGGCTATCCCAAGAAGATTTCAACTCAGTAAATGCCGTAATGGAAGAAATAGGTGCGTCCCCAGACCTCCAGACACAGGATGGACAAACAGTAGAGTGGGGTGTAGAAACAGCAAGCCAGCTTGAGGAACTGGAGCAAAGACTGATCAGTGAAGGAATTAATTATCAGCCTGACCGTGGGTCGATAACGAAATTGCCAACAGCAAGCAGTCAAGCCACAGTCACGAGGCAGCAAGTGGGCGCAGGGGACAAAATCAGATTTGTGCCGACTGGATTGGGCAGTGTCTACACCACAACTTCAAAAGATTATGTTGAAGACGACTTCGCAGTATCGATCGATCCGGAAACAGGGACACACCACGTTGATATCCCAAGAGGTGTGAGCTCTGAAAGAGTGGCAGAGTTAGCCGAAGGGCTATTCCCCAACGATTATGTGGACGAAATAAGAAGCGGCGACCGCATCGGATTAGAATTTGGAAACCGTGCGAACGCACAAACGTTCATCAGCAGAGCGGCGAAAGAGCAAGGAGTCACAATTGATGCACCCGACGCAAAGGCAATGGGCTTGGCATCTAATGTCACGTCTTCCGGTGGCCAAACGTTCGACGTAGACCTCGGAACACTCTACTCAGAGATGGGTGGCTCAACGGGAGGTGGGGTGACAATTGAATCCGTAGGGAATGCATCTAGCGTCAGGTTAGAAGATTCAAACTCGTCATCGCACGATGTCGCATTCGTCTCAAACGGGAATGAAGTACACGCCGCAACGACCCCAGACAAGAGCGAACTGATCGCAAAAGCTCTAGGGAGTGAAATGGCCGGCGGCAAGCCTCAAGAATTTGTGGAATTCAACGTGGCCGGTGTTGACGAATCGGCTCTTTCAGAGGTGGAATCTGAACTTTCGCGTCGTGTAAGAAGCACTATCGAATCCACTCCAGCTGTCGAATCAACCGGAAGTACAAACAAACGCCTGAGAGTTGACGCCACTGATAGAGACAAAGTTAGAAGGATACTCAGAGAATCAGACAACGTTGCGAAGATAGCAGCTGAAGATTCATACGTGGCGACCAAAGTAGACGTTTCCTCAGAGCGCGATCTAATGGAAGCAGTCGCTCGAGTGAAGAACGTTGGAGGCACCCACCACATCACACCCCAAACACTGGACGATCTTGGAGTGCGAGCAGAAGACTTCCGAACCAACGTCACAGTCAACGAAGGGGAGTACGTGCTAAGAAAGAGCCCAAGTAAATCCCCGAATGACAACCCATTAGAGAGCATAAATGCGAAGGCGTTAGATGAAGAGATGCCGTCCACAATTGATGTGATAATCGACCAAGCGGGCGAGAGTAGTTCCGTCGGGACAGTGACCGTCAACGACCATCTTGACGCAAGAGAGATCGCCGAGAAAATAGGCGCAAGGGTAAACAATTCCCAATCAGGACAAGAAATCACCATCGAAGGAAGTCCAGATGAGATACTCCAGAGAATATCCTCGAGTGACATCCAAGCAGCCATCAGCCCAGCCCTGTTAGATGGGGAATCTACAACAAGAAAAACCTCCAACAGAGAGGCCAGTTTCACGGATATGCTATCTGCTCATGAAGCGAACGGATTTTTCGGAACACCAGACTAGCCCAGTCAATTAATGTCTGAAAAACCTAAAAACACATCCCGGAAATCGGTATCCTCGTCGAGTGGAACTGCAAGTGAAGGATACGACCCACAGTATTTGGTTGACAGGCTTGAACACCCCGATGAAAGGTCTGAGTCCTCAGCATTAGCACTTAACTCCATTTCAACGATTTCTCCAGAGAGTCTCATAAGTTACACACAAAACTTGTCCAAAGAAATAGGCGAGGACCACCCACCTGTTGTGAAGAAAAACATTGCAGAAACGCTACTGAATTTGGCAATTGCATATCCCGAAGAAGCTGAAAGTAGCAAGCGTGGGTTGACCGAGGCAATAAAAATTGAAGACGCAATAGAGTTCAAAAGTGGTCCAACAAAGCAAGTAAAGAAGGTCCGAGCGGGAGTAGAAGGATGGATACATTACGCAAAGGAAGGAGACGATGTCCCAAAAGAAGTAGTAGAAAACTGTATCCGTATCATCCCCTACTCAGACATTCAAACACTGAACAAGGTGATTTTATTATTTGAACACTCGGCATACTCAGGAAAAGAATCTGCAAAAAGGGCCCAACAGATATTAGTTTGGATCAGTCAAGAAGCCCACAATGAAGAAACTAAAAAGAGGGCGACTAAATCTCTCGCCCGGACGATAATAGAAGGCCAATGCCACGACAAAGAGTTGGCCGAAAGAGTGCTTAAATCAGATATGGCATCGAATCTGGACCAAGAATTGATATCTACAGCAGCAGATACAGTTGGGTCCATTTAACATTGGCCGCCCCGAAGCCGATTTCTGGGTGACATTCCCCTGCTGCCTAGGGCACCATCTCCAGTACAAACACCAGAATTCTATCGTAGTCAGAAAATCGACGAACAAAGGAACACGCCGAACGTTTTTTATCGCTCCTCTCTGATATGGCATTATGAGTGTCCTGAGTAGAGAGGTACCACAGGGTACCGAAAAGGCAGACAAGATTATAGCTGGAAGATCGTTCTTAGATGTTGGGGTCCTAGTCGGCATCCCCATCGTTGTTGGAATCTTTTTGATGTACTTTGATATAATCACAGGGCTCCAGTTCCTCCCAATCTTGGCAGGAATCATTTTGGCCAACGCTATCATATTTCGAATCTTCCCAGAAAACGAGTCTGTACTGCTTTGGCTCCGTGGGCTGAAAAACTACATCGAAACTCCAAAAGTCATGACAGAAAGAAAAATGTCCGGAAGCGTGGCAGCAGATGAAGAATTATCCTACACCCCAGAAATAAACAACTCCTCGGATGAAAAGGCTGAGGGAGATGAAGAGAAAGAAACTATAACACGAGAAGATGCTGTGCCCAAATTGTGGGAAACAGATGAGACAGTCACAGACTTAGTTGGTGTACACAACGTTTTCAAAGGGGGCGTGATTCTTCGCAGCGACGGGTGTCTAGTGGCCGCAGTCGAAGTGATCGGGAAGGACATCTCGTTGGCAGACCGCGATCAGACCGGGAAAATCGTCAGGCAGTATGCCCAGCATATGAATAACATCGATTTCAGTCCGAAAACGTATATTACAGACGATGAGTTCGATTTGGAGGGGTATATCGACAACCTTAAAGACAGATTCAAAGACCAAGATATCCAAGAAAGGCCGATTCTAAGGGAGCTTAACAAAAGCTACATTGGGTCGGTGAGGTCCAGGGGTGAAGAAATGGGTGTCAAAAAGAGAAGGACGTTCGAACTGATTGTAGTCGACCCCACCCAAGATTCTGAATCCTTGGAAGACACCCCGTTATCGAAGTACGTGAGTCCAGACTCACCTGTAGGCAAATTGCTCAAAATGGAATCCGAAGACGAAAACAGGGAGTTCCGTCGAGCACTAAATGAGATGGAATCTCGTGTTGCATCACTAGTGTCTGGACTCCAAGGGATAGATGGAGTGGAAGTGAGGCGTGTAGACTCTACAGAACTGGTCGAAATTGTATCCCAGCACTTCAAACAAGGCAAAGTTTCTGACTCCACCTGGACTCCCCAAGAAAACACTCTACAAGAGGCGAACAACGAAACCGCAATTCCCGATCTGAGGGCTATGCAAGAAAGGTAGCCCCAAATAACCCAAAGTTCCTTATGGTTTCCCAAGCGAGAACAGAACACAAGCTCTCTCCATAGAGAAAAGGATACGACGGATTTAGACAGTTCCCTATACACACTATGCCAATAATTAACAAAATCAAAAACCGGCTGGCGAATGACAGTGACTCAGACGACGAAGATAATCCACAGCAAGATATCGACGTAGACGCACCCGGTCCACAA
>LFCJ01000178.1_pt1 | contig 36479 bp, 49 predicted proteins | sample 643141 | NCBI WGS metagenome assembly LFCJ01 (sample SAMN03766243, study PRJNA286221) | soda lake metagenome | biome: soda lake; feature: Kulunda steppe; material: water; isolation source: sample B1-Br-g2 brine of Lake Bitter-1 | place: Russia: Kulunda steppe | collected 2010-07
GGCAGTATCCCGTACAAACCCACGTATTCGATGAGCTGCAGCAAGCATTGGAATGGCCGCATGCTCAGACGAGGCTGTCATGTTCAGTGTTCGGTGATAAGTCATGCCAAGGTACTTGAAGAGTCAGAGCACTTCAAAGCACTTCAAAGACTGCCCTGAAGTTACATGCTCATTCTGTGCTCTATGCACACAAACTGACAATAACTAGTCGTGCTCTTGAAAAATCCAGTTCCTCACAACCTGAGAAATTGAATGTCTTGGTTTGGAGCAGGGGGCGGCTTGTCACCGTCCAGATCCTCACTAGCTCTTCCTTTTTCCTGGTGGAGGAGACTCCAAGTTGAGACCACCTTCCTTCAAGTCTGCTTGTTTTTTATGTTTTGGTTGCAGGCCTATTAAGTTTCAGCTAAGCTGCCCTCGATCGGCAGGTACAGCCATGTAACCTAACGGCCTTTTTTTCTTGTAACCTAACCTGGCAGGGGCCCTGGGGGGGCAGTTACACACACAACCCAATTCACTGGACATGGTCAGCAACAAGTTAACAAGTTTACAAACAACTCGTCGCGTAAAAAGTCCGAAAAACAAGCCAGCAGCTGCCTCATGCCACGAGGAGTCTCACAGCAAGCTTTTGTTTGAGAAGCAGCCATAACTGACGCCGTTCAAAAACGTCAGGTGGCACAGGCGAAAGCCCTTGGCTTGGCCAACCAATTGGCTGAAGAAACCCACAGCCAGGCAAGAGCCACAGGACTCAGACAGGCCTTTGAAGAGGTATCCTTCTCAATTCCCGTCTTCTGTACTGGACATATCAGCTTAGAAGCGCTCGCCCCAGTTCACAAACATGGCGCCAGTCCCGGCGTTGCAGTCACGCGCGTACTCAAAGCGGCATGCGCCCAGGAGCTTGATGCCGGCGCCATAGGACAGGCCTCGTCCAGGCTTGCGGTAATACTCCGTGGGGTTGCCCTGCATGTGGGAGTTAGGATGTTGAACCAGACATGGAGGCGCCTCAGCAGGCAGGCAGGGCCACACTAGCTGGGCCTGCCACCAAAGTTGGCCGGGCTTGCCAAGATGACAAAATCTCGGATAGAAGTTGACCAGGCTTGCCACGATAACAAAATCTCGGATAGAAGTTGACCACGCTTTGTTGGGCACACAGAGAGGAAAGGTGTACAAGACAGGCGGCCTTGGCCAAAACCAACTTAAAAGACAAATTGCATTGCCTGAATTGCTCATGCGCGCGCAAGCACAGGCACGCAAGCATCGCCCAGATACCCCTGGAATCATAGCGTGCTAACGCCCCCTTGTTTGATGGCACATCACACAAAGGGAGCCTGTGCATTGCCTAAGAGCTAGCCAGGGGACCTGGCGGTCAGGTAGAGTGGCCCATGCCCCCTTGAGGATTCCAGGCTGATTGATACCGGGCATCAGGCAAGGCTGGGATGCTCCCCACAGGCTGACCATGCATTCAAAAATCTCAAGGACTGCCCATGTACGGCTTGGCCACTCAGGCCAATCCTCAGCGGTCTGAGAGCTTCCAAAGCGGCGCCGGCCCCTGCTCTCTGATCATGGCCCACACCCGGGGATGAGGCAGACCCACCTCCAGGCCGCGCGCAGAGCTCAGATCGGTGCCGTACTCCGTGAACGCGTACGCGATGCCGGGTAGCCCAAAGTTCCTGAGCGGCACGCGCGCCTCCAGCGCGGTCTCCAGGAAACGGCGTGCAGCGCCCAGCTCGCCGTAGCCATAGCCGCGCACGCTGTGCGCAAACACAAGCAAGGGGCAGGCACAGCAGAGATGGGGCGTTTCCTGGGAAGAAGCGCACTGCCCCCTGAGTTCCTGGTGCACTGCCCAATGAGTTCCCTGAGCCGCGCATGCTGGATGCACAACCTACTGACTGAGGTCTGGCGCACCACCATCTCAGTTTTCCGAGCCACATGGCACAGGCGCATGTAAGGGCAGGCACAGCTGAGTTGGGGCGGTGCTTAACGGCGTCGGCTGCGGCTTAATCCTAAACTAGACCCTACAACCCTAAAACCTATTATGATCCCTAGGTGCTCATTGGTGTTGGTCGTTGCGCATGCCTGGGGCACCTGAAGCACGCCCTGCGACAGAGCGCCTTCCAGTGGTGGATACCATGCACGGCTCTGAAGCCACAGGCACAGCAGCCCTCTGCTCCCATGTGCTGCAACAGCTGCACTCTGTGCTGCTGCGCGTGGTTCTATTGTTGGGCGCGCGGCATTCTGCTGCCGGACGCAGGCGTGCTGCTTTGCACAGCATCAGCGGGCGAGAGCCTCGCCAGGCACCAGCTCTAGCTCAGGGAAGCGCGGTGCAGGCGCAAAGCGCAGGAGTGCACATAGCACGGGAGCGCGTGGTGGTGGGAGGGGGCTGGGTGCGCTTGGCCATGGGGTGTGGAAGGACAGCCCCCACTGTTCTGTGCAGCTCCCCCGACACACCTACGCCCAGCAGGCAGGCCAGGCCCACTTTACCTGGGAATCTGCTCTGATTCCCACAAAACGCTACCTGCGGCCTAGACACACTTCAAACGCCCAACTACTGTTTCAACCGGGGGGGGGGCGGAGGGGGGTGCAGCTTGCTTGGCACGGCGGCGGCTCTGCAAGGACCGGCCTTGCGCCCGCACATAGCACGGCCGGCGCTCACCTGTACGGGCCGCCTAACGAGAAGTAGTCGTAGGAGCCCATGTCGCCTATGCAGTTGCCCATGCGCGCGTGCGCCACGAGGGTGTTGGGCGCCTTGCGGTCCACCCACACCTGGTCCTCAGTCAGCTTCGGCAGGAAGGGCATCTGCATGAACCTGGAGGGCAGTGGGAAGGGCGCCGCAAGGGAGAGGGTGGGTCTTGGGAATCCCAAGGAAGAAGGGGGGGAGGTTCCAAGACAGTCTTGAGAGTCACGCAAAAAAGAAACCGTGCAGCCCCAGGCTGCTAACGCGCGCCCCTCCAGCAACAGGGCCTTGCCCCTGAGAAGTCTATGCCCTCCACCACGCCTGCCTCTCTCGTCCTCTGACTCCCTCATCACTCCCGCATGACCCGCGCGCACTCACTTTGTCAAGGTCACTTGGCACTTGTTGTACAGCCCGCCAGAGAGGCCAAAGGAGCGGCCGTTGCCCAAGGGGATCTTGGGGTTCAGGCCCTGGTCCACCTGTGCAAGGCGACGGGGACCAGGGAGGCATCGATACGCAACAGGTTGATAAGCCGGCACTCAACACAGACACAGGTGGAAAAGCCGGCACTCGACACAGACACAGGTGCAAAAGCCGGCACTCAACACAGACACAGATGGGAAAGCCTGCACTCAACACAGACACAGATGGGAAAGCCTACACTCAACACAGACACAGGCAGGAAAGCTGACTCTCAACCCAGACACAGGCGGGAAAGCTGACTCTCAACACAGACACAGGCGGGAAAGCCGACGTGAGGCACAGACACAGGTGGGAAAGGTGATGCGAGGCACAGCTGGAAGGAAAAGCCGACGCGAGGCACAGCTGGGAGGGAAAGCCAATGGGAGGGACAACCAGGGTTCCCTGAACGCCCCTGGTCATCTCATCTCCCCTCTCTCTGGCTTGCCGGTGCGCAGCTGCATGACCTGCACTTCCCACTGCATGTCTGGCAAGGCAGCCATAAGGGCGGGTCCAACCATCCATCGTATGACCACAGGTGCGGGCAGGGCGAGTTGAGCATGGTGTTGGGGCGCACAACTTCCTGAGGGGCCTGGATGCAGTGTACCAATGCACAAGGCCGCCAACCGAGTGCACGAGGCAGCTGGCAGGAGGCTAGCAGGGGATATTCGCCTAGGGGAAGTTCTGGCCCCCACTTGCCACCCAGCTTACTGCCTTTCTGCCCCATCTGGCAACCTGGGCGCATGGCCACAGACGAGAAAGAAAAGCCCGAGGAGCGCCAATAGGTTATGAGGGCGGGCGGGGGCTGCAGATCACCCCGTTGGCACCCATGTGACTCACTTTCGCCCTCATGCTCATTCTTTGTGCTGCAAAAGCGAGCCGGGCCTGGGCATCGAGCACCACCTGCAGCTGCGCAGCCCCGCGCATGTAGCACGCCCAGCTCCAGGGCACCGAGACCTCCACAAATGCACAGCCCCTGTGCGCGCACCACACCGGCAGGCAGGGCTCGGAGCGCACCTGGAAGAGCATGCGCGTGCCCAGCTGGTTGCCGTTCACAAACTGCACGTTGTCCAGAGCGGTGAAGTGCTGGTAGCTCAAGCTGATGTCCTTGCCGGTGCCGCTCAGCGTGGTGGGCGGCCCGCTCTCTGCGAAGTAGCCGCGCGCTGCCTTGGTGCCCTGCTTGTAGGGAGGGGAGGAGGCGCCTGTTTGTGCGTGCGCGTGCGCATGTACGCGCTTGTGTGCGCAAGCGTTGTATTGAACGGGAGAGAGGGTTGTGGGCGTTGTTTATGTGCTTGTGTACATGCTTGAAAGCGTGTGTGCACATACGTGCGAGCACTTTTGCAAGCACTCAGCACCTGGGAATGCAATTTAGTCCCTTTAATAACCAGTGGTAGAGGAAGCCCGAGCCCACGCACTGCTGAGGGGATCGCACTTCCCCAGCCCAACCACCATCGGTGGCAGAGCACCCAACACCTGAGCCTTGAACATATGCCACATGCCGCTTCATGCACTCATGCACATGGCACATTGTCAGCCCAACAGGACAACAGTGAAATGGAGCACATGCATGGCCGGCTCCTCCCATCAGCCTCTGTGTGTGCCTGCAGCCTGCAGCCTGCCAGTGCAGGCAGTCAGCGCGAATGCGCGCCTCATCACGTGCACACAGCAAGTGCCAGCCATCCTCCACCGCACCTTCTCCACCGTCTGCCCATTCTCATCGCAAGTGGTGACCTGCTGGAAGATGAGGGCATGCTCCACCTTGTTGTCCTGCCCGCCTGCAGATCATCACCACATGCATACGCTCCGAGCTGGCAACACGCAATGGGGCTGTGTGAAGGCACGATGAGGGCATGCCACTTCAGCACACCCGCTGTGATCGCGAGGAACGGCACGCAGCGACCAGGGAAATGGTGCATGAAATCACGTGGGGAGGGGCTGCACTGCAGGCGAGGAGATGTGCACGTCTGTGCTTGCCTGTCCATCGAAGACACCATTTGCCTGCCAAGTGCAAGCAACAGCTGTGCCTGGCTGGTCAACCATGTGCCTGCCATTTGTCTGGCTGGTCAACCATACGCCTGCCAAGTGCAAGCAACAGCTGCACCTGGCTGGTCAAGGGGCGCTGCCAGGCCTGCTCATTCTCAAGCCCAGCAGTGCAGTGCCATGCGCCCAGCCACGGATTTCATGTGGCTGCTGCGACGTACATGGGCGCGCGCGCGCGCATGCACGCACACGCACTTAAGCACACCGCACGCGCACAAAACACCTCAGCACACACCCACGCCCACACTCCCATGTACACCCACACCTGTGTGGCTTGTCCACGCCTTGCCGCCCAGGCGGTCCACAAACACGGGAGGGGCCTCGTTCTCCACAGGGCTGGTGAACACCGGCGACATCTTGCGCGTGTTGAACACCTGCAGGCAGCCGCAGCCGGCAGGGAGCACAGCGAGCATGTCGTGCGCGCAGAAGGGGCTGTGTTGTTTTGGATGTAGGGGACTGTGTTGGGTGCCCTGCAGGGGACCACAGCCTTAGCTTGCGGCCGACCACAGCCTGCAAGGAGCCAAGTCCAGTGGATGAATTGTCCATGTGCAGGAGAGACCCAAGGGGGGGCCCCTTGCGCACATGCAAGGGAGCCCATTGGGCACATGGGGTTAGTGCTTGGGAGCCGGTGGTGCACATGCAAGGGAGCCCATTGGGCACGTGAGGAAAGTGCTTGGGAGCCGGTGGTGCACATGCAAGGGAGCCCATTGGGCACGTGAGGAAAGTGCTTGGGAGCCAGTGGTGCACATGCAAGGGAGCCCATTGGGCACATGAGGAAAGCGCTTGGGAGCCGGTAGTGCTTGGGAGCCGATAGTGCGCATGCAAGGGGACCCCTTGGGCACATCATGCAAGGGGGCCCTTGGGCACATCATGCAAGGAGCCCCTTGGGCACATCATCGCGCGCGCGCCACAGGGGTCACGCCCATGCCAGCTCTGAATCTCACGCTCAGCCTTTCAAGAGTCAAGACACGGAACCCACGTGGCATTCTAGCAGCTTGTGCAGTCTGGAGCATGGTGGCAGGGACCAGGGACCCACTTTGCTGCAGAGCAACAAGCGCGCTCTACTGTGTTTGATGTGTCCTCCTCGTGTGATGCGGCGCATGGAGCGGAACAAGGACATGCGCTGGCCCCTCTGCCCTGCCTGACCCGCGGGCCGCTGCTTCCATGTGCCTAGCCGCCCCTGACAGTGCAGTGGAGCAGCCGGCTGCAGCGGCATGTCTGCAAGAGCGCCAGGCCGCAGCAGCCACCCCTGGCTGCAGCTTGGCGCCCAGCACTCCTGCTGTAGCCACAGCAAGCTGCTGCAGCCAGGTGCTCTGGCCGATACGCTGCCCCAGCCAGCTGCTCAACTATGCACACACACATACACACACACACAGAACAGCTCTGTGAGGGGCTTTCGCAAGCCCAGGCCTCATTTGAGGCAGGCAAAATAACGCCTGCGCACCTGGGCGTTCCTTGAGGTGTTGGGGGCGTAAAAGGGCTCGGTGTAGGACATCTGGAAGCCCAGGTCGGCGCCCGGGCTGCGCCAGTCGCTGGAGGACAGCGACACGCTCAGCGACTGCAGCAGCATAAGGCGGCGGAGAGCACAAGTTGCTGGGGTGCATAAGGAGGGAGGCTGGGCGAGCTTGGTGCAATCCATGAGGACGAGGCTCACTAGATCTAAGCGGGCGTGAGGTTGAGCGAGAGGGGAGGCGCACACATGGAGGCAACAAGCTTCAGCTGGGCCTGGACATCAGCATACTCGCCCCCCTCCCAAACACGCCCCAGCCCCCCCCCCTCCTCTCACACACGCTCTTGTATGCCTGCGGCAGCCCGCACGTGTTTGCCTGCGGCAGCCCGCACGTGTTGCCTGCAGCAGCCCGCACATGTTTGCCTGCGACAGCCCGTACATGTTGCCTGCGGCAGCCCGCACGTGTTTGCCTGCGGCAGCCCGCACGTACCTGGGAGTCGCCAAAAAGGTTGCCGTGGTTGATCTCCACAGAGCCGCCGGGGATGAGGGCCTGGCGAGACAGCTGGGGCACGGGGCCCTTCATTTGGAAAGACCAGTCCAGGTCCAGCTGCGCGTGCGAAAGCAGTGCGCAGAGAAGCAAGTGAGGCAAGAAGGGGAGGGGGCGTGCAAGGCTGCCCATGCTCGCGCTCTCTCTCGTCCACGCACTGGCAAACATCTGCGCGCGCTGACAAACAATCCACGAAAGAACAAAGGGCAGGGACTGTCGGGCCGCGTGTGCCACACGTAGCTTTTGCAAGCATGCACGTAAATGGCGGCGGACTGAGCCAGCGGCCCTGCGTCCTTGGCACAGCACCTGCACCACCCCTCTGTAGAAGCAGCCCCTGCTGCAGGTGGTGTCGCACCTGTGCTCGCCCTTGCGCCCCTCATCCCAGGCCAACTGACCATGACAGCACCCACCTCCATGCTGCGTGGCTCCGTCTCCTCCACTTTGATGCGCACATTGATCTTGGACGGGTCCATGAGGTCCTGCTCGGGCTCGATGTTGATGTCGTCCAGCAGGCCGCATGCGTATATGTTGTTCATCGCGTCGTAGCCGTCGTCAATGTGGTAGTGCTCGCCCTTCTGCGGGTGACAAGCACGCATGCGCGCGGTGGAAGGCTTGCGTGGAGCAGCAGGGGGGGGGGGTGGCATCACCGCTGCCGCAGGGCAAGCACTGCAAGAGCGCACATGCCTGCACACGCAACACACCCCACACGCGCGGACGCATGCATGCATGCACACCTTGAAGCCTGCAGACTGGATGATGCGCTCCGCAGGCACAACTTCGCCTTCGCTGTACATGACCTCGTCGTCGCTGTCGTTGCCGGCCAGCCGCGTCTTGGTGTACCTGCCGGCACATCAGCAGGCGGGCGGCGCGGAGTGGGCAGAGCGCGCTGGGCAGACAATGCGATCCCACACACACAAAAACCCTCCCGCTACCTGGCCCAATTAAGAATGTGGAGGGTTGCACCTCGCAAAGGGCCTTGGCAGCAATTAACTGCGCGTGCTAGCTCCTCTTCCCCCCCTCCAACACATGCACACGCACATGCACGCTCATACACGCCCGCACATAACCTTCAGACCCTGCCACCTTCATTCCCGCAGCCCAAGCCCTCGTCTGCGTCAAGAGTGAGTGCCTAGCACGGTAGGCCAGCAGCAGGGGCGCTGGGCATGCCACTGCCTCGGGGACCCAGCTGGCTGCCAACTGCCGTGCACAGCTGAGCCCCCCTGCCCCAGCTGCTACCGCTGCCGCCGCCGCCACTGCAGCTGCTGGTGCTGGGGCGCTGCCCAACACCTTGCGTGCAGAGCAGCCCACTGTGAGGCTCTGGCATGGTAAGAGGGGTGTGGTGGCCAGCAGGCGCTGCTGCGTGCCGCCTGGCTGATCAAAGGTCGGGTTGCCCAAGGCGGGTTAGGCGCTGGTGCATCATGCTATGCCCCTCGCGCACGCCTCTACAGGAGCAACCCACCCAAAGGGGCCTGCCCCTGGATAGCGCCTCGGCAATTTTTTGGCACAGTGGTTTGGCCCCCCCTTTCCCCCCCCCTTCCCCCTTGCGCGCGCACGCGCAGCTTACTTGACGCCCACGTCGTTGATCTTGGCTTCAATGACGTTGGCCCTCAGCGAGCCCTCGTCCATGCCATCAAAGTAGCCCACGTAGCAGAACGGCAGGCCGCGGTCTTGGTACCTGCAAGGACCAGACGGTGGCACGCACACGTGCCCATGTGTTTGCATGCGCGTGACTACAAACGTACAAACGAATGTTTGTTTGTGTGTGTGTGTGTGCGTGTATGTGTCGGGGTTGCCTGTACGCATGTGCATGTGCAAGAAGGAGCGTGTACCTTGTAGTAGTTGGGTGCAGGCACGCGTGCCCTGCTGTGGAGTGCTCTCCATCCCATCCAGCATCACCAGCGCAAACCAGGTTTTTTTTATCAGATTGTAGCGCAAGGTTCTAGCACGCAACGGCAAGCAGCTGCGATGGTGAGCATGCATTGCCTGGACAGCTGAGCAGCAGCATAAGCGCTTGAGGCTGCACGCGCTGTGTAGTGGGCTGAGTGGGAACCCAAGGCTTATGATAAGGACACAGGGTCCATTGAGCCTGCCAATCGCCAAGAGGGGGCCTACGTCTGTAAGGGGGGGACAATCCCCCCGGGAATCCAGCGGAACAGCATGGCCAGCCGAACTCGTGGGCAGCCAACGCAGACAGCCAAGCTCATGGGCAGCCAGCCAGGCTCGCTGCTGCAGCACAAAAAACACGAAGGAGCCCACAGCAGCGCGGCTGGGCAGGGTGACTGGGCCACCATACTCTGGAACTCTCCCCCAAAGCCCCCTCGCCCCTGTGCTCCCCCCCGCGCACCATTTTTCGATCTTGGCCCGGACCTTGTCCATCACACCGATGTCCACCTTATACACGTCCTCGGGCAGGCAGCTCTTGATGATGGCCTCCTGCAAAGCATGAGTGGCGGCGGGCCCAGAAGTTAAAATGGATGGAGGCAAGCTGCTCGCCTCAGCCAGACCAGTCCCTGTGCGGCACCCCCAATGCTTCTTATCCCCCCATGCACGTGCACGCACATGTCGGGTGAGTAGCAAAGGGCACAGTGCCTTCAATACTACCCTGCCTTACATAGTGCAGCTACACAGGGGGCTGTAGGTGGCATGCTGCAGCTTGGACACACACACACACACACACAGACAACAGCACTACGGCAGGAAGCGCTCCTGAGGCTGCAGAACAGGCGCATGAGCCAGGGCCATGCAACTGGTGCCGTGCCCTGCACAATGGGAGGCGAGCCCATCAACGGACACGCACCAAGTGGGGGAAGGGGTGGCAAGGTTGCCACCTTGCAAAGCAGGCACAGGCGCAGCAGCACATACACGAAGGGGCGGCGCACACCTGGGCTGCGGCAGGCATCAGCGTGGCGCCCTTGATGGAGATCTCGTCGATTCCGGTGTAGACGTAGGGCTTGAACTTGTAGCGTACACGCTGGTGGTTGGACTTGTTGTCCACAAATTCGGTGGTGATCTGGACGCTGGCGATGTACTCGTCATATTGCCTGTGGGAAGGAGGGGGTAGGCGCATGCACATGTGCTTTAGGCGCGCAGGCAGCAGCAGCTACAGGAGGACCATACCATGCCCTGCTTGCTGCACAAAAGACCGCTTGGCCAACATCATGGCCAGCTGTAGATGATGGAAGAGAGTCAACAATGAGCAGCACCTGAGTGCTCTTTGTACAGGCAGAGATGCACACTCACACATTAGAAATAGGGACGGGAAAGTTCAAGGCTTACTCCTGCCGAAGCAGACACTCTTCTGTACTGCTGTACAGCATGGAACGTGCCCAGGAGAGCTGTCAGGGCGGCCACCGCGAAAAGCTGGTTGGTGGCGTGATTGGGTGTGCGCAGGGTCATCCCAGCGCATGGGTGCGCCTGGTGCATGCTGCACCAGTGCAAGCACAAGATCAGATGCAAAGCACACAGGTTGTGCCATAAGCGCCACATGCAGGCACTTGATCAGTCTTTATGACAGCAGCACATATTTTGTACTCTTGTTAGAGCCAACTGAATGAGAGGGAGGCAGAGGGGGAGACAGAAGGAGAGGGAGGCTGAGGACGAAAGGCGGAGGGGGAAGCTTCTTTAGGGCTGAGGAGTAGGCAGCAAGGCGATCGTGCGCGCCCTAGGCGTGGGGTCAATAAGAAAATGAGTCAGGCGCACGCCAGGGGTTGGGGGGGGGTGAAAGGGGCGTCAACCCCCTCCGTGATGCAAGCACGGCACATTGCTGGCAGGTGGCTTAAACATGCCACACAGTGCATCACACAAAAATTGCTGCTGGCAGGTGGCCTGAACAGGCAATCATAGTACAAAACACTTGCTGCTGCACCTGCGCACGCGCACGGGAGTCCTCATTCTGGCAGCGCCACACGACCATGTGGCATGCGCTCAGGTTGCATGGCGGTGCGGCACGACCAGAGAGATCAAAGCTGCCAGCCCGGTTTGACAGAAAAAGCGGCCCCGGGCAAAAAGAAGCAGGTGCCCTCTGTGGCAACCATGCATTCCTCCTGCACGAGTGCCTGGCCTGTGCTTTTCATAGGAGCCCCCATAGGCATGCCTGCGCACTCTAGGCACGCATGCGTACACGCTTGAGTGACACACACGCGCACGCATGAGCACCCGCATGGAACGCATGCACATGTGCGCACCTGAAGCAGGTGCAGAAGGGCAGCGTCTGTGGCCTCAACGCCACCATCCACATCCCCCCCCTCCTGCCCGATGGCCACCACGCCTGCAGTCGCGCTGCGCACTGCTGCCCCGTGCCTGCGATGCACACACATTGAGAAGTACACGCAAGCGCGTATGCCTAACAGCTTCCATCATAGGCGCACCTGGCGCATGCCCTCGTAGCGCTTTTCGGTTCTTCCCGCACCTTTGTCGCCCGTGTCACTCATGGCACACCTCTTCGTGTCAGTCACTCATGGCCGATGCTCATGGAACACATCCTCATGGCACGTTCGCATGGCACACGGCCTCACATGGCACATGCCTTCATGTCGGTCGCTCATGGCAGGTGCTCATGGAACACACCCCCATGGCATGTTCTCATGGCAGGCGCTCGTCGCGCATATGCCCCCGTGGCCCGCGCTTGCAGCAGGCACAGCGCAGGTGTGCAGGCCCAGCACCAACCAGGGACGCTGCACGCGTTGCAGCCTTGATTGCATGCACAGCCGGCCCCTGCCCAAGGCGCCCTGCCGCTCCATGCACGCACCTGCAGCTCACCTGCCAGCTGCGCATCTGCATTGGCGCGCCATCGAGGGGGTCACTGACGCGAAGCAGGACACCCCACCAGCCCCCCTCCTACCTGGCGGTGCTCTGTTGCATTGGTTTGTGATCATGACCTGTGCGCAGCGCTGTGCTTTTTTCCTCTGGCCCCCTCCGAAGGCCAGCCGCAGGATGTCTGTAGCTGCTTGGCGACCACCGCTTGCAGTCCCCCAGGCCTTCACAGCCTGCGGCCACACCCAACCCCTGCAGTCATACCCGCACCTGTAGGCTGCGCGGCTGCGCAGCACCGCCTCGAGCTCGCGCGCCACGCCCTCAAAGTCGCGCAGCGCGACCTGGAAGGACGCCAGCTCCTCCGGGCCCAGTCCTCCACCTGTGCACACAGGGCCGGCTTGCTGGGTGGGCATTGCCCACAAGGCAAGAGGGGTCAGGGCATGCGTGCTTGAGTTGGGTGGCACACAGGGAGGGGGGTTTAGGACGCACGGCCAATGGAGGGGTTGGTGGGAAACGCTGAAGGCATATGGCCTTCCCATCCTTGATCTGACAGAGTCACAGCTGCGCAGCACATGGCCCAGACCCTCGGGGTCCACCGCTGGCGGCTTGCACACCTTGCAGCGCAACCTTGCGCGCGTGTTCCAGCTCCTGCTGCTGCTGGGCGGCGAAGAACGCACGGGCAGCGCAGATGTCCTCCCGCTGCCTCAAAAGCTCCGCCTTTATGCGCTGCAGGTCTGCGCGCTCCTGGTCCTGCGTGCGCAAGGCGTGTTGGCGGTGTGTGGCGGCACAGGGCAAGCATGCCTGTTGCGCAGCAGAGCCACACGCATGCATGTGGGCGCTCTTCTGTGTGCTTCAGTGTGCCATCACGGGAGCCAGCCTGATCTGGAGGCCATCTCGCGGGAGAGTCCTGACGTCTTAGAGCGATGATGCGCTTTGCGACGCTGCGTCCCAGATCGGGATGACACCACCAAGGCGCGCAGCGCAACACTTGGAGCAGAAGAGGCACCTTGAGAGGGTGAGTGGTGGCGGACAAGACGGACGGCTCTTGCAAGCAGGCCAGCCAACTACGGGCGTGAAATGAAGCTCTCCCAGAGGTTTGACCGGATCCTGCCCCCGGGCATCGGACGTCCATAGTGGCATGGATGCTACAGCTCACGGCCTGGATGCCTGCCACGAGGCCATGAGCCCAGGCTGGCAGCCATGTCAGCAGTAAGCGCAAAGCAGCAGTCATCTAGGAGGACACATTGCAAGGGCCCATTGTCCCTGGGAATGACGTTGCAGTTTGCAATTTTGAAGTCGGAGACCGGGATACTACAGAAATCTGCTACGGGCAATCCACTCACCAGGTGTAGCTCTGCTGCTGCTGCGCTTCCCATATGCATGATAGCCTCATCCCGCTCGTCCTGTCCAGGTGCCAGCCGAGGAGCATGGCAACGGCACTCCAAGTTGACTATGCAATCCATAAAGACCTATGTCTGTCTGTCTGTACACTGGATGGATGGGGGCAGTGATCTCAAGGAGCTGCATCATCGTTTGTTGCTCGTACACACGTAGACTGGAAAGCAGACCTCTTTTGACATATCACATGGTTGCGTGCACACAAACGCACACATATGTGTGTTGCATGGCAAAGTACCTGGAGCATTTGCATCTGCCTCTCTGCCTCTTTGAGCTTGAAATGCATGCCTTCAACCTGCGCTTGCAAGGATGCTTTCTGCTTGGCCTCATCCTCAAGCTGGAAGAGAGCGTGTTTAAGCCTGGATATGATATGGGTAGCATCATCTGTCTCCACGCTCCCGGATGACACAGATATTGTCATTTCCAAGGCTGGTCAAACTTTGTCTAACTAACAGCACCGCCCATATCAGCCGAGGTTGCGTTCTTGATGTCTTTCTGAAAATGTTATATGTCAGATTATCGAGTACGCATGAACCGGCACCTCATTCACATTCATAAAAAGAGTAGTGTAAATAAGTTTAGGAATGCGAAGCTTTATCTTTAAGGCGTACGCGCAACAAACCCGCCTAGCCTGCGTCCAACCTTGTCAGCTCAATACTCCCTATGCCCCAGCATCAGACCTCCTGCAATGCAACAGAAATACAGGCACATTGGGATCTGCAGGAAGTGTACACTTTGTGGGACGGATCAGGCGTCGGTGTCCTTCTTCATCCTCCAGACAAGGAGACATACTTGCAGGGAGGTCACCAGCTTGTCCGTCAAGACTCATGTCACATAGGCAGCAAAATGATGGTGTCAGCAGCAGCCAAGTCTCTCGTGTGGACGGAGTTCCAAGCATAGATCTGGTTGCCCCGACTGAGAGAGCGCTGGGGCGCCTGGCAACTCTGCTCGTGCACAAGGGAGGCTTGCAGGCAGGGGATGTGTACTGCCTGCATGGGGATGTGGGCGCTGGCAAAAGCGTGTTCAGCCGCGCCTTCATCCGTGCAGCTGCGGGTGACCCTCTGCTGAACGTGCCGTCGCCGACTTACCTACTGCAGGTGGGCCTGGGGAGTGTAAATTCACACTGTTCTATCTGCTCCCTGTCACCCATTACTTTGCTTCTGGCATTTCTACTAGGGGATTATCATTGGGCACAGCATTGTGCACAATGATGTAGACAAGCTTGTCATTGCACAAGACCTGTTGCACACATCTGGTACATCTGCTTCTACCTGCGGCAAAAATTATTGAAGGACTATTTACACAAAGTGCTTGCACATCCTGCATGCTCATGTACACACAGCACATATACAACTCTTGGGTACCTCCCAACACACACACACACACACAACCTGTGAAGACAAACACACATGTAAGCAAACACTCATACATGCAAGCACACATACCTTATGTGACATACACACATACATACATGTTCACGCCCACGCCCACGCCCACGCGCATGCATGCACACAAATGTATGCAAATACACACATGTATGCACACACGCATTCGATGTTACATTGCACACTTGCAGAACCTGTATGACGAGGCTTCTCTTCAACACAGCAATGTCCCTATCCATCATTTTGATTTGTACCGACTCCCCAGTGACTCTCCTCCAACCCTCGAGCGTCTTAACCTCCAGGTCAGGCCTTCATTCTGGTTTTCAGAGTGTACTTTTGGGTGTGTGACATTTGTGAGTCACTGGCCTTAGTAGTGGAATTAACAGAGCTAACCTCCCCATTGTGCTCTTACCCAAGACACGTGGGCCACAAGGTTTCCTTGGTCTCTGGCCTGTTGCATTGATTGCTTTGGCAAAGCCGATTTTGTGCGTCATGAGAGTGGCTACACAAATTGCTGCATGCTGCTGCAGGCGTCTTTCAACAGCGCGGTGTCACTCGTGGAGTGGGCTGATAGGGCGCAAGTGTGCATGCCTGAGCATCATCTAGCAGTCTACATCAGGGCCATCACCCCTGGGGCAGAGCAAAGCTACAAGCTGCGCCCAAGTTTCAGGAGCTTAGGTGAAAAAAGCCCGGGTGACCAGGGGCAGGGGCAACATCCAGCAGGGGCAACAACCAGCGGGGAGCATGCAACCAGTAATGAACAGGGAAGTGGGATTCCTGTGAAAGGACAAGCGGGAAGTGGCGAAAGGGATGAGCTTGAGGAGGAGGGCAGTGAGCAGGGAGAGAGCTCGAGTGACGAGGACGAGGATAGCGACCCTTACACCGACCAGCGATGGCGCACTGTGAGACTGGAGGCCCATGGCCAAGTCTGGCAGCAGAGATTAGGAGCAGTGCTCCATTTTTTGCAGGAAGAGACTGTAGCCGGCAGGGCAATAGGCTTACGCTTGTGCTGAGGGACTGGACGCCTGCTTGTTTGATTCTTCTGCTCTCAAAATGCCTATCATTTTGTCCTTTCAGAGAAACTACACAGACTGCAACTCTTGGCGTGCTCTCCAAGCTTTTTCAAGTTTATGTGTGCGCTCTAAGCACGTCGAACGGACTGCAGGATACTACCGGAAATGAATGAATAGATAAATTATTACAAATGCAATTAACTGACTTCACCCAAAAAAATGCGAGATGGTCTGCCAAGAGTGGACGTGGGCTCCAATGCAGAGGATGGGGAGAAGGAGCTTGGAGGGGGAATTGAGCAGCCTCCAGCCCCTATACCATCACCCTCAAAGATTAGGGAACCCCATATCAAGTAAGAATGCCTTTATTCATGTCTGTACAAACATCACATGATAGGGCTTCAAACATGGAACAAGGAGCATGCTATCTCACCTTTACGAATGGGTTTCTTGATGCTCATGCCCTGCTTTTTCCCGCGGGAACCGCATGTTGCGCCTGTTGTGCAAGCTCATTTGCTCCCTTGTTGCTCTGGAGGGGCAAGCGCATGCAAGTGCAAAAACTCATGAAAGCAGGCTAGCAATAGTGCGCAAGGACTTATGTGTTCGTAAGGACGCAAGCAAAAGCGTGGTGCACGTTTCTGTGAACCTGGTCCTGTGCACCTTCCTTTTTTATGCACAGGGCACAGAAAACTGAAGCAGCTTCTTTTCTGTGCACGTTTCAGGTTCGCCAACGTCCGCGAAAAGCTCAGGCTGCTCAGGTCAGCCTTTGCAGTGGCACCCACCTTTTTACCTCGATACCTGCAGCTGCAAAGCATCGAGCAGCTGCTCCTGCACAGCGTGCTGCAGCTCATGATGTGAATTATGTGCATACTGTTATGTACTATCCATATTTTGGCCCTTTGCACTGCTCATATGCTGTATGAAACGCTTATTATGTTCCTATTGGCTTTTGTTCTGATCGGCTGTGTTGTCAATCTCACATCCTGTAGGAGTGGCAAGGCCAAGGCAGCCAATATGGGAATCGACATGGCTGATGTCATTGAGGAGTAAGTGCCCTGCACAGCGCACAATGTTACTGCCGGTTCTTAATCCCAAAAGGAAGGTGCCTTGGCTGTTATTCCTGCTGTCATATACTGATGGCATTCTTCTGCATCTTCTTACAATTGTGTGAACCCACTGTGCTTGCATCCTCTGATAATGTAGGGCCCAGCTGAACAGGTCAGCTGTCCTGAACAGCCTTGCTGCGGCGGCAGAGCTCATCCACAACCTTTCAGTTTCGCCCACAGCCCGTCGGGCTGTGCACAGGAGGTGCGTAGGCTTGTTTGCTCCGGCATTCCAGCGAATGAGCGGGAGCAGGCATTCCGGCAAATAACCAAGAAATCCACATGCACGAATGTGCACATGCATGCACGATAAAACCCGTACATACCTGTTCACGCCAGAAATGAATGGCGGGAGCTTTTCTGGCACAATCAAGTGTTGATGCAGGTGTGGGTAACACTGATAGCCTCTACATCGAGCTCAGCATGATCCGTACTTGAGGATTATTAGTTGGTAGTTAGTGTGAGGGGCTCTCAGATATCAGAGTATGAGCCCTGGTTATTGGTACTAAAGCTAAGCCGTTGTAAATTCAAATCCATGGAAAGCAGCCAAACACTAGGTTGTTATACTGTGCCAAGTTTCCAGGCCCCTGGTACAGTTGGGGGTGACTAGCGAGCCCTACCAAACAGCATGTGAAGCAGGAGTGCTCCTTGATTCTAAAACAATTTTAAGGAAGTTGGTTTGCCAAGTCCATGCTACTCTGCATGCTCACGGGGACATTCTGAAATTGCTTCGACCGGGCCATGCAATTGAATGGCTTACAACCTCGACCAGCACTGTTCCACCATTGAGATGAATGACTGTGCCCAAGCCTTGGATTTGTATCTCAGCTCAGCCTCCTTTTGCGCCTTTTTCTGGCTTTGCCTGGAACTTGCAGAGAGATCACTGAGCTAGGACGGCACATCCAATTGCCGGCATTCTGGTTCAGCTCCGAGCGCAAGAAGGCAATCACCTGGTACCATGTTCTGCAGGTTGGTGTTGCTTTTTGGCATGTTATACTCTCAGGTTTTGCAGGATGTGGGCCTTTTAGAGTATGCAAGTCTTGTTGCTGCGCTAGTCGTTTCATGGAGTCCCTGCTTGCTGTCCCTAGCTACCCCTGGTAGTCTTTACCAAGACGCTTTTCTGTACAAAAATCAAATCATTTGCCACCTGAGCATTTCTTGCAAAGATGGTCAGCCGGGGGTGATGCAGCAACCATCCCATCACTTACACTGACCACTTTTGCAGTGACTTCTCAACTCAGGAGGCGAGCATGATGCTCTAGAGACAGGCTTGCAATCAACTTTTTTTCCTTCTCAGTCTCTCTTAAATTTGTTATGCGCTAGATACTTTGCCAGGCACCAAACTCCCAACAGCTGAAAACTCGTGAGAATTTAGTAGCGGGTGTCAAGACTCCTTGCTCGATCATCGTACACCTGCACGTGCCAATCTCTGTATTGAACGTTGTCAATCCCTATTAATGAACGTTGTCAATCCCTGTATTGAACATCATCATTTCGCCTTGCCCAATCCCTTGACAGAATCTGAAACTTATGGAGTTCAATGCTGGAGACATGGTTTTTCGAGAAGGGCAGGAGGCCACTAATGCTTACTGGTTTTTGGGAGGTATGTGCAACAAGGAGGATTTGAGAGCACCAGCAACACGCACCGTTTCCAGGATGGTAAAGGGAGAATGTAAGTGTAACATAAGAGAGAAACTTGTGTGATCATGCAAATTCTCACTCAGTCCAATCAAAAGCGCTAGACTATTGGCTTGTGACCTCGGCCTCAAGCTGCCATTGGTGGATGTCTGCTTGCTGCTGTATGACCGAGGGCTGCCTAATCTCAGTGGAGCACAATCCGTGAGATGACTGATCAAGGGATACAGCTCACTCAAGTCCAGGGCAGCTTGCAATCAAATCAGGAGGGAAACAGATTCAACTGTTGCGCTAGCATAAACACACGGACATGACCAGGATTGCTCCTATTAACAATTTAGTACGGCAGTGTGAAGCCAGGACAGAAAGCAACCTTCACAAAATGTCTCATTCCTCTGATTTCTGTGCGCTCAGACCTGAAGACAAACAAGGCATACAAGCTAAGTGCAGAAGCAGAGGCTGCAGCCCAGAACTTGTCATCTCCAGAGGTATGGCTTGTCTTGGCATGCTGATGCCTAGTTTGATGAATGCACGCAGCTTTTGAAAACACCGGCAGTGGCTCTCTGCAGAATTGCCATTGCAAAATTGCACACATGCATGCAAAAGCATAACACTGATGCCTCATAACCAAGCAAATTTGAAGCTGCAGGAAATCTAAGCCGTTTGTCCTTCTACAAGCTGTTTCAAGCCACTCTTTGTACAATACTAAGCCCACAGATCTGGTTTGGGTTGCCCGTCTGCGCAAACAGATCATGTCCGATTACACACACATGTTATCCATGCACGCAGCTTACATGCTTGTGTGCCCAACGCCCATAACCTTGTGGTCAATCCATCACACACCCTCCAGGCACAGCGGGTTGCCAACGTTGCCTCGTCACGCACCAGCCGGAACCCCCACGCCGGTCCCTCGAGGATCTCAGTTTGGCAAGGAGTGGGGCTGGAGGCACTGGCGCCTGAGCAAAAACACTACGCATCAACAGTGGTGGCAACATCAAAGGTGGGTGCCAGGAAGAAGCGTATGCACCTCACTTTTAGGCCAGTGCGCATTCTGGAAAACCCAGGACCCAAGATTAGGGGCAATAAAGTGAGAATGGTGTGTGTAGCTTGGTTTACTTCTGGTGATATGCATCAGTGCAAGCTGGTGGCAGGTGCAAGCCTGTGCCAGGCTCAAGCGCTCCAACAGAGTTATGTGGCAAGAGTGTTATGAAGCTGCCAGCAGGGATGTGCGGGCTCGAAGTGCTTACGTGCGACCACAGGGAGCCCGATATGAGCATGTGGTCAAGTTTAGAATAATGCCATAATTATGGATCTTGCAGGGCTCTGCTGCTGTCTTAAGTCGCCAAGACTACGCGGCCATCAACAACCTGCTACAAAACACAACCTACGAGAGCTTGAAGGTGATGCATGTGCAACAGAGAGTGTCCCTGCAGCATTGACATGGTTTTGGGGATTTGATTTCTAACAGGAGTTGCGGGGTGGTGGAATATTGTAACACATCAACCTTCTGGAAGTCATTGACAAACCATTAGAGCATAGCGGTTGTATTTGCTTTATTGCTCAAGCTGACTTGTGCACAGAAAGCGTAAGCTAATCTGGATTCAACTTGCAATCCTTGTGCCTAGGGGATCAGCCTGATGCTTAAGGCTAAGCAGGAGCGGACCCATACAGAGATAAAAGATTTGGCAGGTGAAGGAGATGTCTGGCTTTATCTCGCATTACTGAGCCCGTGCCATCCTTGACTTGTTCATACCATCAAGGTAGACCGATTCAGGAAATACCATCAGACTAAGTAGAGGCTAGGCACATGTCAAATGTCTTGCCGTTCTGATTGAGAGTCAACTTGCATGACTTTGCCATATTTGGGCTTTCCATCAAGCTGACATTCTTGGGATGTGGCTTGCTTCCAAATCACCCACTCTCCTCCATAAGCCTCAACATGGCCCAGGACAGCCTGCCGTTCATCAAAACATTTTTCCACTTTCACGTCATCACAGCCACAAACAATGCAATCCATGCAGTCTCTGATGATCAGAGTCAACAAGTACTCGAGCAGCCTGCCATTTGGACAGGGAAGGGCATGTGTCAGTGCTTCGATTAAGTAAGACGCGTCGCCAAATGGTTGCATTTTGTTTACTTTTGTGGCGACACTACGACGCCCTGCCGGGCGTCACAGAGCACCCTGTGTCACCAGATGGCGACACAAGGAATGCTCACAAACCACCCCGCGTCGCCGTATTCTTTCTTATTCATTTTGACAATTGCATGAAATAGGGCATAAACGCACTTCGGGTGCTCGTACGCCCCTCCAACCAAGGACATTTGAAAACCAACACTCCCCTGCTCCCCCACTTTCCTTACCCTCCCATCTACCAGCAGCATCAGCAAAATCGCTGTGGCAACATACAATTTGATCAGAAGCGACCTGTGTCGCCAAATGGCGACACGCCCAAAAACCTTAATCGAAGCACTGGCATGTGTTACCTTTCACGGGTAGGAATGGGCATCTTTGAGCAGGCACTTCCGTGCGTGCATGCACATGCAGCCCTCCTTTCTGTGTTTGACTTGTTCAACACAATGGAAGAAGACTTCCGCGTTGAGGCTGCAGGCTTAGTGGAGTACATGTACTGCCCTGAAGGTGGGTGACCACAATTTCCTGTGTACATGTTGGGCATTTCAACAACCTACTAGTGTGATGCTGTAGACAGGCTGTTGGGCATGTTCGCCAACCTTGACTTTTTAGAAAGATTACTGGCAAGTGAGCGTGGATATTAATGCTTAGCACTTTGCTCATGCTCAGAAATGAAATAAGAGCGTGGACGCCACTTTGGCATACTTATAGGGGTCAGCAATATAGCGCTACATTGAAAAATATATAGCGCTATATAGCAATATTTAGCAATATAACGCTATATTTCAGGCGCTATATACGCCGGATCTCCCCCCGCCAGCCCGAATTTCGTCATCAAACTTGAATGTCGGATGGAATATGATGTATGCACCCCTTTTGCAAATTTAGAAAGGAAAATATTCATCTAGGCGCGTTTTTAATGGCGCCGCAGGCTCCTATATAGCGCTATATTTGGTGCACCTGTGCTACCAGTAAGGGCCAGGTGCCTCAAGTACACCATCCTCTCTGCACCTCTACACCCCCATTTTGGCAGCTTTCTACCTGGATGGGTTACCCACACTCATTACTGGCATGAGTACATGTGCCACAGCTTTTTGGGCCCTGTGCTTGTGCCCATAGCACAGCCGTATCAGTGCGTGAAGGCATGCGGAAGTACTACGGGTGCGTGCATGTGTCCTCGTGTGCAGGCATGCCAGTTTAGTTTGTGTGTTGTGTTTGCTATTGTGTATTGATGATCAGCAAATGTTGCAATCATAACATCGCAGCAAAGGGGCGCGTGCAGGCGGGTGTGTGCAGCGCGAAGGTAAAGGCTGATATCAATGCAAGCTTGCAAGACGGAGGCCTTTGTGACGCTCTGCATCCTGCCAACAACACCAGCTCTGCTTGATGCTGTATCAGTGCTTGAGACCCTTGGTATGCAATGACATCACAGACTGCTTGCTCTCTTTGGGTTACCAGCGCTGCAGCAACCCTGCGTGGCCGGCACGTCATGGGTGTGCGCATCCATGCAAGTCCGCACAGTGTATGTGCAAGTCACTGCATGCGCTCACCCCCCTGCCTACACTCCTCCCATCTTCTCCCCTCTGGCCAAGGGAGGGCAGGGTACAGGGAGGAAGGGCAAGGTTGGTGTGCGCCAGCGAAGTTGCGCCACTTATGATGTCATGCCCAAAGCTGCACTTTGCTGCTCCTGGCGCTGTTTGCACCCATTTCTTGGCCTTGAGCTCCAGCTTCTGTATCTGGTCAAGGCTTTGTGCGCTGCTTGCCCAGCATGTTCACCACAGCAGCAGACGTGTTCAAGTTGACACACATAGGAACAAGTTACAAGTTACAAGTTAAGGGGTTAAACGCACACATAGGACACATAGTTGACTCACCGCACACATAGTTGACACACCGCACACATAGGACACATAGTTAACCGCACACATGACACATAGTTGACACACCGCACACATAGTTGACACACATAGGAACCGTCTGGGGCAACCTGGCCCGACGAAGGTTTTTCACATTTATTAATAATTCTGATTCAAAGAATTCAGGCCACTCACTTGAGGGGTGCCTGAAATGAGCGAATCGGCAGGGCACCATTTTTGCATGTTATATCCTGAAACATTTATAGCGCTATATAGCCAACACCGACCCCTACATACTTATCGCCAAGACCTTGAGTTGGTAGGCTTGCCGTATGTGCGCTTTGCGCAGGCTTCACGCTCTTTCAGGAGGGCGACAAAGTGGACTTCAACTATGTCATTCTCCAGGTAGGTGGTGTATTTCTCAATGCTTCTTAATGCACTGATGCTGGCAAGTCTGTTTGTGTGTCTCAATCCCAGCAGCTGTAGAAAACATTACATACATGAGCCTTGCTGTACCCCTTGCAGTCAGTTTCTCAAGTTTTCCACGATCCTTGAGCTTTAAGGCTTTACTACCTTCGCAATAAAACATGCAAATTCCTTGCTAGCTTCAGTTTGTAAGCAGAAACCCTGTATGTGCTTCTCTTTCCCCTGCTGCACCTAGATGAATATCAAGTTCATACGCCGCTTCCCCCGTGCACCCCTCTCCCTCCTTTGCCTGACCACAGGGGAATGTGGCGCTATCAAAGCAGGGTGAAGACGTTGAATTGAAGACCACAGGTATCTCCTGAGTGCGTACATATAAACAAGGAGACAGGCATGTTGTGTGCATTCAAAATTGGAGCTGTACATTGGCTTCAACCACCAAGCATTGGCATGTGTGTCTGCAAAGCTAGTTATGAGGCTGCTGCCTAGTTGCAAGTTGCTGGCTACTTTAGGTGTCATCCCAGTTTATGCTTGGCAGTTTGAACAGGGATTTAGAAAATAATACAGGGAGACTTGCACTTTGACCTTTTTTCATTGCACACTCTCCTTCTAGGGCTTGCCGCGGCTCGCTAGTCTTTTCAGTTAGCTCTGTATTGCTTTCCTTATCATGGCAATCTTCCACTTCTTGCCACTCCTTCCGCAACCTGCTGTTGTGTCCATGACTTGCCACACTGCTTGGAGCCTGCTGCTCCTCCCATAATCCCGTGACCTGCTCCTGCTCGCTGCCCTGACCAGCTGTCATTGCAATTCCCTCCTCCTCCCACTCTCTCCTGCACAGGCCAGCAGTTTGGCAGCATGATCCAACTAGTGAATGGGAAAAAGAAGCGCCCCTTCAGTGCTGTGTCCACTACCCCGTGTGAGCTGGCCATAATGAGCCGTATTGCGTACAACCGCATCGTCAAGAAGCAGCTTCAGGTGCTGGCAAAGGGTTGGTTTGATGCGCTCTTTGCTGTGAAGGTTGGGCCTGTGCCATGTAGCTTGTCAGCAATCCTGTGTCATGTAGCTTGTCAGCAATCCTGTGCCGTGTAGCTTGTCATCAATCCTGTGCCATGTAGCTTGTCATCAATCCTGCTCCCAAAAGCAGCAAAGCTGTGCTCTTGCAGAGTCTGGAGAAGTTCTGGACGCCTTCCATTGAGAGCAACTTCAGCATGGCCCTGTGGGCTTCACAACTTGCTGCTGCTGCCTTGTGTTGCCTTCCAAGCTCAGCATGCTGCATTGGCCTGAGCGCACGCTCAGTGCAGTCGAAACCCTTGGTGCCTTGGTGCAGGATGTGATCATCGCACGGACAGACCTCTTGAAGAGCCTTGCCAGCCTTGATGAGGACTCCACGGCACTGCAACGTATTGCCTCATCCTGCGCAGATGAAGCCTTCCCCGCTGGTGCGCGCGTTGTTGCTCCCTGCCCCACATGCACAAACATGCAGTGACCCCTCCATTAGACAGCAAAACCTACACAGGTCCGGCCGTTCAAAGTCAGGCCACAAAACTTATGGCTGACTGGCATATAAGTCTGCATGGCAATTTCTCAACCTGCAAGCGTGCCTCCTTTTGATTCCTCATCCTCAGTCACCAACCACGGTCAGCACAAAAACCTGCCAGCTGCCAACCAGATCAGGGCCTCTCTCCAACATTTATACCTTCTAAATACATGAACACAACCACAGGTGCAAGGATTATTGACCCAGAGATGTTCCCTTACAAAGTGTACTTCATCATGGAAGGGGAGGCAAAAGAGGTACGTGGCATCCCTAGCTGGCCAACTTTGACCAGGCAGAGTCTGAAGGCCTGCTTGTTATACGCGGGTTAACAGCAAATAGACAGACAAGCAATTCCCACAGAGCCTTGCCTTACCAAGTCGAATATTGTGCTTCCCCGATACCCCACATAGCAAGCTGCTGTGCATGTGGTCATGCAACTTGTTCCGCCTTTCCTTTGCATGTTTGCAGCCAGTGTATTCCAGGGTCAGCGGAAGCAGGTTTTGAGCGTGTGCTGCAGAGCTTTGCATCTGGTGCAAGGCAAAAAACATTGGGTTGCTGGTGCAGGTGTGGGATCCTGATGACCCAAATAGATTGCCTACCCACATCCACAGCGTCGAGGGCGTGTTTCCATTGAGGTAAAATCCACTGCATAGAGGGCGTGTTTCCATTGGGGTAAGATCCATGGCGTCAAGGGCGTGTTTCCATTGGGGTAAGATCCATGGCGTCGAGGGCGTGTTTCCATTGGGGAAAGATTTACAGCCTTGAGTGCGTGTTTCCATTGGGGTATGATCCGCAGCAGCAAGGGCATGTTTCCATTGAGGTGAGATCCACAACATTGAGTGCGTCTTTTCATTGGGTTAAGGATCATGGCTGGCCTGAACTGTGAGGCTGCTTCTGGGCTGCTACTGGATTGGTGATGCTGCATAGTCGCCCTGCTTTCAAAGACGCCACAACCCATGCGACCCTTGGGCATGTGCCAGGCTTTGAAAGTGCATCCTTCAGCAAATGCTCTGTAGGGAGACTCATCTGGTGGTTGGCAGCATGCTCATTGTGGTAAGGTCACTCTGCATGCCGTTAGCAAATGTTCAACAAAAGCACGGGCATGTCACTGCAGAACACCACAGTTCAGTAATGCTGCGCGCATTTCAGGAAGCACAACCCTCAACGGAGGACCATGATCAACAAAAATAGAGACAAGAAGACCAAGACAACAGCCTCCTCGCAAGCTGCATCTTTGGGTTCTGAGGCTGTTGGCGCTTGTGTCCCAGGTGGGTGCAAAGGTCTGAGTTGCCCTCAGCATGTGGCTCAAAACTTTCTTCTTTGACGGCATTAAGGAAAATGCGCTTGTGTACTTCAATTGCCCGCGATGCTACTCAGAAAGGCATCAGGTGTGCAAAGAGCAGCAACTGAGGCCTGGCTTGACCAGGGACTGTGTTCAATATAACAGGTTGACTTGATTCAGGGTTTGATTCATATCAGGCTGAATGTCATTCATGCGTAGAGTGATAGAACGAGGCTAACAGCATGTATCTGAGCACAGCCCTCAGCATGCCCACCGACTTGCTAGAATGGTCAAGGCTTGGATTTTTAGACCATGGATTGGGGCGACAACTGCATGCAAAGCCTTCCACCTGTGCCCCGAGCAACAAGGATGTGTGGTCCGCACACATCAAATACTTGGCTCAGGGCTACTGACTTGCAGGCTCCGCAATGGGCCGGCCTCACCAGCGTGAGCAATGTGCTGGGTGTGGACAATTGCATGCAGGCCCAATGCGCCTGGTTCAAGGTCCTCGCCGGAATGCTATGGAGGTCGCCAAGCTAGGCAAGGGTGACATCATCAATGGGCTGAGCATGCTCGGCAGAAAGCCTGAGTTCCATGTCATTGCACATACAAAGGTGGGCGTCAGCCTTTTTGTTACTAAGCAGACTACTTTCATGCCCAGGCCCTTTGGCTAAGTGTGCTGGCTGATGCACTCCGTGTTTGCCAACTTTATTTGCATGGTTCACTGTCCCAAGGGGCGCAACCTTGATGATTCCAGTTACTGCAGTGCATCTATCCGCTGATGCATGAGTCCGCTACCCAAGACGGATTGTATAAGCCACGTCCAAACAAATAATCCTTAAAACCACCTCCTTTCATGTCCTAGGCCTCATCCCTAATCCCAACTTTTGGTCCAATGTTGTTTGAGCTTGAAATTGTGAATGCATTGCTTCTTCAGGTCAAAGTGCTGTCATTTGACTGCGACACATCAGACGCGACCTTTGGCCCCCAGCTTTATCCCAGGCTCTGCAAGCTTGTGCAAGCCAAGCACAATTGGTGCAGGGAAAGGCTGCTGCAGAACTTGGCTGTGCGCAAGGTGGGCCCTTGCGTGCGGTGTAAGGCGGCCTTAGGTCAGCAACTGTACATGCTTGTTTCTCCCACATGTGTGCATCAGCAAAGTGTTGGTCCAGCAACTTTCTGCTTACCACTAGGCGGTTTTTGGCCCAGGGGCTCTGGTAAAAACAAATGAGCTTTCAGAAGCCTTTAAATGCTTGGACCCAAAGATCCCAGCTACTATGGTCTCCCACCCCTGTCTGTGCTTTAAGGCAGCTGAGTCACATCAATGAAATGAATATTCCAAAGGCAGGACTTTGGTTAATCTTGGTGGCTGTCTGGCTTGCATCAGGCTGGATTTGTGTGCATAAACAATGTGCCTAACCATTATTTTAGCAACCACCTGCCCATGCTTAAAGCAATGCACCCCGCCTTTTCACATGCAGCTCAGACCTTTTGTATGTGCTGCATGCCCCATGGCTGCATTAACAACAGGAGATCCATGAGTGTAAGCTGTTTTGCTGGATAACTCGAAGATTTTGGGCAGTCCCTGCATTGGAACAGCAGATGGTGTTTGTGAGGTGTGTGTCTGTTTGAGCAGCTGACTCAAGCCTGGAATGGGCAGAAAGTGCAGGTGTCCATCACACAATGCGGGAGCCCGGGGAGCCTCTTCTGCCGCAGGCATCCCAATTTTGCCTACTTGTACCTGCTACCTGCAGTACACGGGCGCCAACATGGCCGTGGCTAAAGAGGCTGCCGCCCTTGGAGCACCAGGCGCATCAAACAGGACGCTCTTCTTGGACCATTACTTCCCTGAGGTGAGGGCTGCAGCATGCACATGTGCAAAAGGCTGTATCACAGGCCCAGTCAGGGTGGTGCAACCAGGCTGCGCGCGCTTCAGCAGCCTGTGGCCTCACACTCCAGTGCCGGATCCCTCCTGTGCTAAAGACCCTGCGGCACCTTCAGTAAGCGGACGTGTCCTGTGCCGAGTCCTGGCCTGCGGCATCTTCAGCGAGCAGACATGTCTTGTGCCGAGTCCTGGCCTGGTACGGCATTAAGGTATGGCACAGGCAGCCCAGCGCCTATTGGCTCCAAAGGTGGTGACCAGGCCCCCTCCATCTGCTACTAAGGCCCCCTACCATCCGCATGGGGCCCCCTTCGCGGCTTACATTCAAAAGGATTGCCTGCCCTAAAAGAAGCCAGGCGCCGATGGAGGCCATGCTGCCTGCCTGGTGCGTGCCAGCAGGATGTCCAAGACGCCGCGGTGGCGCCTGCTGAGGGCCCTGCCCTCCAGTCCCAAGGGCTCAAGCCAGGGATTGCTATGGATGTGTCAGCTGCAGCTGCCCCAGCAGAAGGCCTGCAGCACTCCCTGCTGCGTCCATCAGATCTGCCAGCCATCCGCTCCACTGTTGTGCGGGTGCGTGTGGGGTGCAGGGATCATCAGAGGGGGCTGCCTGGGGGAATGGGCATCATGAGGGGGCTTGCAACGATCCCTCTCATGAGCTTTGTATAAAGGGAGTGTCGGCTTAGTTCAGCCTCCATTGTGTCACATCTCCAAACCTGCTTCTGCTGAACTCCCTGGGGCCACGCACCAGCAGCCTGCGCAGGCGGCTCGGGAGCTGGCATGTGCACGGTGTGCGTGCGCTGCTGCAGGGGCGCAGATGGGGGAGCCTCTGGTGGCAGGCGCGCATGCATGCACGGAAGTGTGGGCCACTGCACACAGGGGCACAGAGGCACCAAAGCATGGCATGTGCACGCACAGGGCCTGCCGCTGCAGCGCAGGACTACATGGCCTGCGGGCGCACATGCAACTGGGGGCACCCTTTTGGTGCTATCCCATCGCCTTGGCTGCACGCCTGCCGTGTAGCAGGGTAACCTTTCTGGTGGCATCCCATCGCCTTGGCTGCACGTCTGCCGTGTAGCAGGGCACCCTGGCGCTACCTGCGTGCCGCTTCCTGCCGTTGACCAGTGGTGCCACTGTCCCATGCACATGTCCTGTACTGATGCCCTGCTGGACGGATCTGATGCCTTTGTTGGGGCCTGCCTGCCTGCCTGCACCATCTGGCACATGCTGCCTGAGCCCCGCCCACGCCTGACAGGCACAGGCACAGCCCTGCAATACCCCCCCTGCGCACTCTGCTGCAACACAGGGGACCCACTCCAGCGCCTCACTGCTCTGCGCCTGCCACTGCTGCATATACACGCTAGGGGAAGGAGCCTCCTCCACCTCCAACCATCAAGCCGTGGTACAGCCCCTCTTGTCTCCCCCAGTTTGCAAAGTTCCGAGACACAGTGGCCTCTGCTGCAGCTGAAGTGGCAGCGGCGTCTAAGTCCGTCATGCACGCCTATGTGCCAATTGACAGCAGTGAGCAACCTGATTTCATGCAGGTGAATTCTGGCTAACAGCCTGCGGTGCTGGTGCTTGCCCACACACAGCATGCACAAGATGCCCTCTTGCGCTGTTGGGATTGTTCTGCCCCAGGGGCAAGAGGATTCATGTAAGATCATATTAAATCATCATCGCTCAATCAAACGCCCTAAAAGCCGGTCGTCGGTAGCTGTCCTTGCAGGAGCTTATGGAAAAGAGGGGAGCATCTCTTTTGCACGCTAAGGAGCAAGCAGGTGAGATGCATGTGCTGGGTGAATTCTTGCCCACACATAACTTGAGAGGTATGAAATGTGCAGTTGAGAACAGTCATTAACTTCCTGGCCTGTTGCTGTTTGAGCTTTCTAAAGATAAGGTTTGAAGTACACTGGAAGATGTAGGCGTGAATCGAGCATGAATGAGCGTGAATTGCAACAAAGTGAAGTGGAGTTGCATCAAGAGTGATTGCGCTCAACATATGATCATCTCTGCCCTGAAAACAGATCGATTCTTTTTATCTGCAAGTGACTACTTGTGATAGCAACAGAATTCACAGTTCTGAGATTGCTGTTTTAAGAGGCAGAAGCTTACTTTACGATCACAAGGGTCCTGAATGCAGCTGGAAGCTCCTGTGGTCTGCCTCATTCTCATGATGCAAATCCAAAAAACGTGATTGAGTGGTCTACCAAGCTTTTGCGGAGGTGATCACTTTAGGTGCTTATTCATCTGCGAATGCAATGAGCCAGGTAATCCTTTGCCACTTCCCCCAAACTGCACTTTTTTTGGGGCACTGTGGCACTTAAAGCTGCGGGCAAGTCCGGGTGTGTGGCCAGCCAAATATGTAAGGCATGCGCACTCTGCTAAGCACGCTGTGCTTATGCTGCCCACAAAGGGGGCCACCAGACAAAGTCTTGCACATTTTGCCTGCCAACCGCAGACGGACTTAGTAACCAGCCTTCTTCAACCTGGAAAGGGTTGGCAGACTCCCACTTTGCGGGCCAGGCAAGAAACTCTGATGGGCTGCCCCCGAGCTCAGCATTGTGCATGTAGTTCCAGCAGACCCGCTGTGACAAGTTCATGTAAGAGCCTTGGTGTGCTCAAGATGCAAGACCAGCCAGTGGCGTGCTTGTAGCCGCACCAATGTCAGGCCTAGGAGCATCACCGCCTGCAATAGGGTGCCCACAAGCTACGCTTGCACAGCAGCACCCAAACATGTTTGGAGCAGCCCCAGGCCCTCTTGCATTAGCATCTCTGTTGCAGCGCAATACAGCAGCAGTCATGCAGCTCCAGCTCCCTGACAATCATCCACTTTTTTTGTGTTGATCTAACAGCCCATAATGATCACTTTGCCGCTTGCTACCTGTCGTGCACATGCCCGCAGGTCTGTACCGCCTTACTGGACATGGATGTCTCGCCCACCCTGCGCGGCATTTACACGCGCTTCAAGCCTGCAGCTAGGGGCAAGGGGCCCGGCAGCAGGGCCCGCACACCCCCAAAATGCTTGACCTCCAGCTCTTCACTCCGGTCATCCTCAGCTGCAAGCACAAGCAGGCCACACGCATCAGGTGAGTCCCCCCATTACATCTTCCCTTCTCAACCTTCCCCCCCTGCTCCCCTTCCAACCCATCTCCCCCCCTCTCTCTTACTTAAAATACTCCAGTGCAGGCTCTTACACATGCTGGGAAAGCAAGCGCACATCCATGGCAGCACGCCCGAGTGCACAAGCATGCACACACATTGATATACACATGCATGCGCATGTGCATGCATGACCAATACCTCAGAAACGCAACCACACTGCTTGGCTTACGCACGCCAACGGGTACTGCTCATGCACACACAGGCGACCCCAGCCGCACTCCTATGCGGCATCAGGCGGAGGACCACATCAGCTCTCCGGCGTCTGTCAGCAGCCGGGGAGTCACCCATGGGGCTATTGCATCAGGCCTGCAGGGCACAGACCCCACCCCCAGGCTTTGGACAGTGCATGGGGTGGGCCAGGGCAGTGGTGGAGCGCTTGCGGCAGACCTGAGCAAGTCTTGGGCAGCGGGCATGGAGGGCGGTCAAGGCAGGGATGCGGGCACTGCCGCCCGCAGGTGCCCCACCATTGCCACACACCGCAGCGCGCAGTGGGGCGGCATGGGGGCGAGTGGGCCTGCAGGTGAGGTGACCATACCAGGCAGGTGAGGGTGAACTGCTGAAAACGCCGCCGTCGCCGTTGCCAGTGCTGCAGGGGCCTGCATGCTTCTCCAAAGGTGCAAGGCGAGCCCTGCAGTGCAGTCTGCGTTGCTGACGCCAGGATGAACCAGTGCGCCGCTGCATTCTTGGCAGAGATTTGCTTCTAAATTTCTGCCCTCCATCCTGGCATGGGCAGAGTGCCATAGCTCCAAGTGTCACGTTACATAAATCATGTGTAAGAGGCGACGGCAATTTTGCCTGTGTGTGAATGTGTGTGAATCAAGATTGCCATGGAGTGCGCATCGCAGAACTTGGCGCATCGGAGGCTTACATGGACGGGTTTTAAAAATAGCCAGATGCTATGAACTGGTTGCAACAGTTAGCATGGCCGGTTGTGTCCCATACATGCATGCCCACACCCAAACAAAGCACACATACACGCGCACACATTTGCACCTATGCCATCCATGTGAGTTCTGTTGCGCATGCCATCCATGTGAGTTCTGTCTGTTGCACATGCCATCCATGTGAGTTCTATTGCATTTGCAAATGCCATCCATGTGAGTTCCGTTGCATCACAGGCACCCCCGACTGGGTTGGCAACGCAGGCAGCCTTCCCCGGCTGCCCAACTCTCCCAGCCCTGTGCTGATATCAGACACCCTGAAGCAGAAAATGCTGCAGCAGCCGACCGTATCCCCTGCGGTGAGTTTCTGTCAGCCGACCATATCCCCTGCGGTGAGGTTCTGCTCTGTGACCGTATCCCCTGCGATTAGGTTCTGCTCCGTCCAGTCAGGTGCTGTCCAAACCTCGTTGGTGAAGGGCCCCTCGTTCAGGGAGCTGCGCCTTGTGCGCCTGTGGGCTGGACCCACCATGCTTTGAGAGCCATGGAAGCGCGTGACTGCCGCGCTGGCGGCGCGCCATTGTTTACGTGGCACTTTTTGGTCTGTGCGTGCATCAGTGCTTGGAGCAGTGTGCAAGTGTGCGTGTGTGGGCCATACAGAGGACCTGGCCTCCATGGCCTCATTCATGCACCTCAGCAACCTGGAGCCATGAGCTAGAAAGCTCATGGAAAACACTTAAAGACGTAACAGTGAACAGGACGCACCTGGTGAACATGGCTCGAGCTTCCATGCCTGCCTGGCCATGCCGCATGCTTTGTGTCCTGTGGCTTTGCCTCCTGCTCTACTTCCTTGTGACATCTGAGTGTGCCCATGCCCACAGCTGCCCCTCTTGCCTGCCACCCCCTCCGCTGTGGCGCCTTGCGCAGACTGCGCAACACGCACGGAAAAGGACCGCCACCCTAGTGTCTCAAGACGCCGAGTACTTCCCTGAGCAAGGGCAGGCCCTGCAGCGCAGCACACCCGGTGCACTGCCATTCAAAAGCTCTTCGCCCTCCAGCAGCCACGCTGCTGAGGCACCGGGTCTTGCCTCGGTGCACCCCCCGCCGGCTGTCAGCCACATTGGACCCGAAGGCCGTAGCCACAGCTCATCCTCCCACTCCCCTCGCGCTGCCGACCACCCCCGCCATGACCCTCTGGTGCCGGCCATGACCTTGTGTCCCTTACATGAGGGCCACAGCTTTCACTCCCCTGCTGTGCCCAGCAGCCCCATCCCGCTGCGTGAAGCAGCTCCAGCCCGCTCTTACAGGCGAGTACCTGCTCGTCAACCCCACCCCCACCCCACGCCTGCACGTTTGCCATGCCATTGTCTGCGCAAAAGCGTTTGCTGGTCTCCTGCTTGTCGGCAGGATGAGCAGGGTCAACAACCTTTCTGGCATTTAAGTTCTTTGGCTTCACAAAAAGCTCGAGTCTTTGAGCAAATGCCTTGTGCATGCTGACGCCCCAACCATTCAAGCATCCCGCAGTCCTAGGGCTGGTGAATGAAGCCTTGTTCTGGTCTGAAGAGCTCTAGACAATTGGACCAATTGTGGCTTGATTGTCTAGATGCTGGGCCATGTACCTGCGCTTCACCCATCTTGCATGTATGCGCCTCTTGCAGACGCGTGTGACAGCGCCTGCGCATGTGATGCTAGTCTGACGCACTGGGGCATTGAGTACTTGAGGGTGGAACCTTGTGAACCAAAAGGTGATGGATAAATTCCATCGCATGAAACATGTTTAAAGAAGGCAATGTCCTAATCACGCTGCAGTTCGCGCTCCCTTGCTGCCTTGGGAGCGACCATGCCGAGGCCCACTGCTGCAGCAGCCGCAATGGCCAATCAATGCACTGAGGCTGTGAGCCAAGGGCCTGGAGATGCTGGTGAGAACTATTTTATGTCTATTGATGTTGATGCATCATTCCCAGGAATTGAGTTGCCTAAAAGGCTTCCACGGCGTTGCTTCCCTCAAGTAGGATCAGGGTGCATGCTAGTTTGCCATACCATCTTGTGTGCAGTTTTAACCATGAACTGCAGCCTTATGCAGAAATATGCCCCTGTGAGTCTTACTTAGTCCAGGTGTGTTACTCCTGCCCCACTGGCGTGTTTTGTCTAATACAGGTGTGATTATCCTGCCCCACATGATGAACATGTACCATGGAGTCTTAATCAATGACCAGGGCTTCCTCAAATCAATGGAAAGCCATACCCCTTTGCCTCAGAGAAGACGCGAGCGTTTCAAACCACAGACCATGAGATCCCTGGTGAGTTGCTCTTTTGCTTGACGACATGCTGGGATAGTCAATGATACATCCATGTCACTGTTGGGCTGCCAAAGGGGTAGCTGATAGGCTTTGTACTTCCGTGCTGGAAACAGCAGCATGTGCAAAGACCTGTTCGTTTGTGGTGATGTTGCTGATGAGCACCGGTGTACTGAGACCCCAGTAAAAAGCGCATTTGTCAAAGGGAAGCAACATGCATCCCCACCCTGTATCAGTAATTGACTCGAGGGCTCAACCTTCAGCAGCTGAAGCTCCCTCTTTCGCTCTTGCACACACACGCGCACGCTTCTGCATGCACATATGCACCTAGATAGACACGGGCATTTACGCACAGGCACAGGTGCACAGTAAGCACTGCACTGCATAGAATGCACTGCGCACAAATACTTTTTTTACCTGAGCAATCAGGCTTGACCAGCGCTGCTTGCCTGTGCCCCTTGCCACAGAGCGGAGCCAGGCCATCTGCTAGGAGTGAAAGAGAGGAAGAGGGAGAGCAGCAGGCAGAGGTGTTGACCCGCTCAACAAGGTCCATGAGCCTCAGGTGTGCATGCATGGGTGAAAAGGCAGCCTCAGCACATGTGTGCTGCGGGTCAACTTGGAATTCTTGGGTGTCAGAGGGTCAAAAGGGGTGCCCAGCGTCTTCCAGCTGTGTCTCATCAGGCCAACTCTAGGTTCCCGTTGGTGTAAGTCGAGACAGTTTCTGTTGCCTTACTTACAAAGCAGAAGGATTCATTGGGTATCGGCTTTGAGCTTGTAAGGAGCTTGTATTCCAGGGTTTTCTTCAGGCAAGCATTACAATCAGTCTTGCGCAACAAAATTCCAAATTCAACGTGTGCTCTACTTAGGGGCTTACAAGCCTGACAAAATCAGGAGAGTTGCGCTTTGATGACTTTGTGGACATTTCCATGCAGAATCATTTTGGGCTACTTCCAACATTCACCAGCATTGATGCAGCATCAGTTCAGCTCAATCATATTGGTACCTGCACTGCCCCCCCACATGCTTGTGCTGAGCATGGCCTGAATTGCATCTGTAATTGTGCAGGCATGAACCTTCCACTCCCGGCGCTACTCCACCTAGGTCCTTGCGACGGTCTGCATCAGTGAGTCCTATGGCATCAAAAGCAGGACAATACAATCACTGTGCTGCATCACGCTCTGCTGCTCTTACTACATGGCAACTGGATCTGAGTCTGGGCCCTCCCTCTTTGGGGATTACAGACCCTGAACTTGGGCATTCTCGCGTCAATCACATAAGCTCACAACTGAGTCTAAATTACGAGAATGTTGAAGAAGTGAGCCAATGGACATCGCGTATTTACAAAAGAGAAGACATGCAATTGCCAACCCTACACACCCTTTTACTTAGCTGCTGCCATAACTGTCAATGTTACAGATGCACGCAATTTTCTTGCATTTACTTGTTCTATGCGCTTTTTAAGTCTGATGTATGCAGAGTGTGTGCAGATTGTGACCAAGTCGCTTGTTCTTTTTTCCTATGCATGGCAGTGCTCATCACCGTACACAAGCGTGATGTTTGCTGTTTTCTGTAATTCTTCTATGCAGCATCACGAGGCCATCTCCCCACGCGGAGATGAGCCTTTGCTGCCTCTAGATCGTGATAATGCAGCTCCAATACTGAGGGTAAGTTTTACAATCCCGCCCCTCTTCATTTGTGAGTTTGTATAGTTTGTGATGCATGCCTGCAAAAGAACGTGCAGACGGCTATCTAGATAGCCCACCTGCTTGTTCCATAGTGGTGCAATCACCTGCTGCTTGGTTAATCAGCTGCTGCTTGGTGAATCAGTGGGTTATGTGATTCTTCACCTGCTGCTTGGTAAATCAGCGGGTTATGCTACCTTGTGTTAAAATAAATTGGTTATGGTTCTATCTCTTTTGTGTTGTACATGCGTCTGTTGATTTTGCATTACCCTCAGTGTTTAAGAAATGCCATGCCTTTGCACTTACATGTAAGTGCCATCAGAAGATGGACACACCTTATTACACTTCCCTCAACGGTTTGCAAGCACATGTTAATTAGCTACCTGCCTCTCTTGCGCCCGCCATCCACAGGATCACTGCCTATCAGACCCGACACTAGAAGACATTAATTACATACTAAACAGGTGCGCAAGAGCCTGCTTTTCACATTTGTCTGAGCACCCTCGTGCACCTAAGGGCACCAGATTTCTGTTACCAATCAATGCTCATGCACTGCCTATTCTGTCCAGGAGCATACCCGAATCAAAACTATGCATACGCTACAAGTATAATTAAACCGGAGGGACACTGACCTGACAATTCTCAAGTCACTTTAGCATGTTGAACTGAGTCAGTACAAGGAAGCCACAGCCTTACAGATTAGCCGAATGGGCACAAGAAGATGTCAGCTTTGTGGGATAAGACTCTCTAAGGCCCCGGTCACACTGGACCAATTCACCCAACAACTCAACCCTGCAATTCAGGGTTAATTGATCTGTCAGTGTGACCGCTGCCAATTTAATCTCCCCGGATTGCTCGAATCAGTGGGGGCTGGTTGGGGGGGGTCCAAATCAGCCCCCCCCCCCCCC
>LFCJ01000179.1_pt1 | contig 36426 bp, 35 predicted proteins | sample 643141 | NCBI WGS metagenome assembly LFCJ01 (sample SAMN03766243, study PRJNA286221) | soda lake metagenome | biome: soda lake; feature: Kulunda steppe; material: water; isolation source: sample B1-Br-g2 brine of Lake Bitter-1 | place: Russia: Kulunda steppe | collected 2010-07
GGCGGGGTTCCTCCCGTACCCATCCCGAACACGGAAGATAAGCCCGCCAGCGTGTCGGCGAGTACTGGAGTGGGAGACCCTCTGGGAAATCCGATTCGCCGCCTCCACTCATACTTCATATTAAGCCTCACACAGCAGCAGCTGTGTGGGGCTTTTTTCATGTGTCGATAGCACACTGTCCGTGCCGTTCCGCTATGCTTAAACGACCGCAGTGATAATATTCACTTGCGCCAAGGTGGCAGAGTCCGGCCGAACGCAGCGGCCTGCAGAGCCGCCCATCGCCGGTTCAAATCCGGCCCTTGGCTCTAGCACGATACCCTAAAGCCCAAGACGGCATTGTCTTGGTGCATATCCGCTCTGATTTCAATATCTCAGAAAACGGATAGTGAAATCGCACCGTAGATTAGTCGATTTTGAATTCGAATACCGGTATCGACCACAATACCCGTGACCACGTATACCCGGGTCCGGATACGCCAACATCCGGCAACGACGCATCAAACCCGGAGAAATGGCGTGACATGCTTCGATAGTCCTCGGCGAGATCGAGGAGCGGCAACACGCCTTCTGGACAGAGTGAGCATCACGTCAGATTTGCTCACGTCGTCGTAGTAGACTACGACGGACAAGGAGGAGATACGCACACAGTTCCGCTTGCCGTCGGGACTCTGCGAAATGGAACGCGACGTTGTATTGATTAGTCCACGCCGAGAGCGTACCCACGATCTGGTTTGGATGGATATCCCGCCACGCCATGCAACCGTGATTGCGAAGGAGGGTTTGCCAAGAGGTCTCTACGACGACCGCAATGGGCTGTGACCACTCCGCGGCCCGCCGCAGTTCGGACGTAAATCGGTCGCGTTCCCATGTGAGTGCGGTGAGGAAGTCGTGCCCTGACTTGCGCTCAACCGCAAACCGTGGGTAGTAGGTGTCTGATTCTGGGTCATGAGTACAGTCGGCCGGGACAGCGTAGTCGCCGGTCGAGAGCGTCACGTCGCGCGTCTCGACTGCACACTCGTCGAACGTCCACGGATGCTGTTCCCGCGTGTCTCGCAGGACGGTTGTTGGAATCGGCTCCGCATCTCGCATCTCGGCCATAGATAATCGGTAGGTCCGGTATCACGGGTAAACGTTCGGCGGCTGTACAGGTCATAACAAGAGATCTGAAAACGCCCAGTCGTCGGACAGCTGTGCGGCGAAGCCACACTCCTCAACGACAGTGCGGAGTCGCTCCTGGACGTCAGTATCCCAGTCGAACCCGGTTTCGGTAAACTCGGGATAGAGGGTTTCCCATCCCCAGTGTCCGCTTGTATCCGGATAGTATCCATGCTCGATTGCACCAATGGGTCGAAAGAGCAGTCCGGGATCAGCGACGATCTCCTCCTCAAACACGTCTTCGAGAAGCGACGCGGTAGCGTGCTGGTTGGCGTGGAATGCATGTTCGATCGCTGTACTGGCCCAGAGGTCATACTGCCCTCGGACGAGCATCTCGATGTTCTCTCGGACAGGGTGCTCCGGATGTTCGATTCCCCACCCGTAACTCATCGAGTCAATCCACGGGCTCTCGTCGCCGGGGTGGCGATGAAAACGCAACTGGTAGTCGAGCGCCCCGGCTGGAATGGCTGCGACGCCATCGGTCCGACGTGTCCGGACCACCTACTTGCCGGCGACAGTCGTGAGGACGTGACTGATTTGGGGAAACTGGTCGTAATCGTCGGTTTCCTCCCGGTCAAACGGTTCGTGTTCCGGGTATCCCTCGAATTCGAACGAGTTCTCGGGCCAGTACGCCTCTAGCACGTCAAGCAGGAGCGGCCATCCCTCTGTCGACACCGCTGTTTCCAGTCCATCGACCACTGGTCCGAAGAACACGTCGTGGAATCTCCAGTAATGTCCGTCCTCGTAGTTTTCCCACTCTTCGGAGAGATGGCGCTCGTACTGTGCGAGTACCTGAAGGACTGCTTCGTGGTCACCGTCCACCGCCCGTTCGAGGGCGTCGACCAACTCGTCGGACGTCTTCCGTTTGACTGCCGTCGCCTCTTCGTGTTCTAGTTTCCGAATCCACGCATCGAATTCTTCCCACTCTCGTTCTCGACGTTTTTGTTCGGCGGCTTCTTGTTCCACTGGACAGTCGTGCAGGCGCAGCTTAGTCAGCGTCTCGAATATCTCGCCGCAGTTCTCACAGGTGTGGGGCATCAGCCGTGTGAGCAACTACGTTGACAGCCATCATCAAAACCCAGCTTTCTCCAGTTCGTCCAAGAACGCCGGGCGGTTCGAGTGCTTGTCTTTCAGGAAATCAACGAACTCCTCGAACCGCGCTTCGGGAACCAATCCTCGCATCTCTTTTAGGTGGTCGGCGATGTCTCGGTAGTGGCGTCGCCCCGTGTCGTTGGCGGCAAACGGGACGAGCAGTTCCCGGTAGAGTTCGAAGTACTCGACCGGAGCAGCGGTTGCGACTGGATCACGGTACTGGCGAACTGACGAGAGGTCTGCGTTCTCTTTCAGTTGGACGAACGCTTTTTCGAGGTCGTCGTCGTGGACGTACAGCGCGACGAGGTCCTTTCTATCGTCCCGTTCGAAATGCCGCTCGAATTCCTCGTAGATGGACTGCCACTCCTGATCGTCACAGACCGACTTCAGGTCATCGTACGCTGCCCACTCCGTATGATCGAGAAACAACTGTTTCAGCGTGGTACGATACTCGTCCATATCCCGGTCCTCGTAGAGATCGGCAGCGAGCCAGCGAAGTGAACGAGCAGATCGGAACGTATGGATACCACTTTCGACGACTTCGATCGCACGGTCTTCATTACCTTCGTCGATCAGCTGTCGGGCGTACTCCTCGCAGAAGCGCTTGCTTTCGAGGTAAATCGCCTCGTAGAGTTGCGAGAGGGCGCCTTCGTCGCCGAGTTCCTCGAGGATGTAAACGTAGGTCGAGAATATCCGCCGCTTCTGGAGTGACGATGATATCTTCGTGTCGGTCGTTCCTGATTCGGTCGGTTCAACGCTAGCGGTGTGTCTCTCGACGGTCGTCGGTTCATCGACTCGTAACTTCTCGAACGCGTCACCGACGAAGTACTCGAGTTTCAGTGTCCCGACGGCCAGGTGTTCGATGTCTATTGCTCCACCGGTGAAATCGTCAGTGCTGAGCGGACCATCGGTGAAATCGGATACGTAGAGAACGTCGCCCGTTCGCTCGGAGTGAACAGTCGACTCGTCGTCTCTCGCTGATCTGTCGGATGTATCGACGCTGTCTTCAGTGTTATTTCGTTGGTCGTCCGCTTTCGAGGGTGACTCTCCCGACAGTACTTCGTCGAGTGTGACACCGGACACGTGTGCGTTGAGTTGCGTCAGCCAGTATTCGAGGTCTGCGTCCGTCGTGCAGAGCGTTCGGAGTGCGTCGTCGTAGTCGTCGCTGGCGAAGCCGTAGTCTGCCCCGACAAACTCTTCACAGAGATACTGGATGTACGGTCGCTTTCGCTCGTGGTCAAGGTCCTGTTCTGCGACCGTCTCTGCATACGACTCGATAGCGCGTTCCAACTCTCGGCCGTAGTATCCGCTGCTGTCGTCAACCCGGTCCAAGTTTTCACGTATCGCCTCGGAAACCGCTCGATAGATATCCGCCGCCGTCTCGACATGGCCTCGTTCTCGATGCGTCTCCGCGAGGTCGGTATACTGCGAGAAGTCGATATGCGTGTCGTGTTCGACCATCCCTCGCCGGCTGACAGCGTCGTCGAATAGTCGATTGATTTCCTGCTTGTAGTCGTAGACGGTTTTGCCCGTGTCTTCGCCGACGAACGCGACGAACCGATCGCGGATATCTCGATCCTCCGCAACGATGTCATGCAGAAACGCTCGGAGGTCCTCGGGTGCCGTCTGTTCGATCACCGATTCGATATCGACCGTCTCGTCTCGTTCGGGATCGCTCACCGTCTCGGTGTCTCGGTCATCTACGGTGAGCAAGACCGCGACGACGTGTTTGCAGTCGCCCGCGTAGTCGTACGGACAACTGCAATGAGACCGGACCGCATCGTCCACGAGATCGATAGCGACATCGTAGTAGTTGGATCCCCGAACAGTGGCTCTGATCTCGCCGCCGTCGATATCCAGTTCCTTCACCCGATCTTGGTGGTAATAGTTGACACCGCGCTCAAACGACTGTTCGGTACAGAGCGATCGTATTTCCTCTCGAGTCGGGTAGTCCATGTTTTGTGTCTGTATACGATGGTACGTCCCGAAAACGTGACGCTGTGCTGTCACTGACCGTGCGTTGGCGCTCTGGCACTCAGCCAGCCCCCGACAGATTGAATCATCCGACACGCATGCGTTCAGGTACCGAATGCGGCTCGAATTCGACGACGGAACGCTCCTGCTGGAGAACGCACCTGAGACAGTCCTCTACGCGGAATGGGACGACCGTGTCGATGCGTACCGGGCACAAGCCTACCGATACCGGGCGCTCCTAGAATGGGTCGGCCAGTGGGCTGAGAACAACGGCCAGGCCACACTCCAGGATGGCTTCAGCCACGACGTTACAGACGCTGCGCGAGCCTATCCCGACCTCGCTCTGACACCCGCACTCCAAATCGAACCGCGTGACTATCAGCAGGCCGCGCTTGAGGCGTGGCGGACCCACGACCGGCAGGGTACCGTCATCCTTCCAACCGGCAGCGGGAAAACCTTCCTCGGGTTGCAGGCCATCGCCGACGCCAGCGTCAGTGCACTCATCGTCACACCGACGATCGATCTGATGAACCAGTGGCACGCCACGCTGACGAATGCCTTCGGTGACCAACTCACGGAGAAGGTGGGTGTCCTCGGCGGCGGGAGCCACGAGATTACAGCACTGACCGTGACCACCTACGACAGTGCCTACCGCTACATCGACGAGTATGGCGACCGGTTTGGCCTCCTCATCACCGACGAAACACACCATCTGGCGGCTGAAACCTACCTGCAAATCCCCGAGATGACGATTGCCCCGTACCGACTCGGCCTCACTGCAACCTACGAACGGGCGGACGGCCGCGAAGAACTCCTTGAAGACCGCATGGGACCGGTCGTCTACGAGGAAGCCGTTGACGACCTCGCCGGGGAGTTCCTGAGCGAGTACGAAACCATCCAGATGTCAGTCGAACTCACCAGCGAGGAACGCACTGAATACGACGACGAGTACCAACGCTATCGGGAGTACGTCGACAATCATGATTTCGACCTGTGGAAAGAACAGGGGTACGCGGAGTTTCTCAAACGCACGTCCTACGACCCCCAGGGACGCCGCGCGCTTATTGCTAAGCAACGCGCGGAACGAATCGCTCGGACGGCGACGAAGAAACTCGACACGCTCGACAACCTCCTCAAACGTCACCACGATGACCGCGTCATCGTTTTCACCGCGAACAACGACTTTGCCTACGATATCTCTCGGGAGTTTATCCTCCCGTGTATCACTCACCAGACCGACACTGACGAACGCACCGAGATACTCGAACGATTCCGTTCAGGGGAGTACTCCATGCTCGCCACCTCGCAAGTGCTCGACGAGGGCATCGACGTGCCCGCGGCCAATGTCGGGATCATCCTCTCCGGTAGTGCTTCGAAACGACAGTATGCCCAACGGCTCGGTCGCATTCTCCGACCGACTGATGACCGCCAGCCAGCACGACTCTACGAGATTATTACGACCGACACGATGGAGACATACGTTTCCCAGCGACGCCGCGATGGGGTGAGTAGCAGTGCTGACAGCTGACCTTGCACGCTCGCGGACACGTGATGGTGAAGTTCGCCCACTGTTCATCGACATCTCCGACGAGCGGTATCGATCGACTGCAGCTACACTTATCGACCTCTTCGAGGACCACCTCGGCGAACCGAAAGGCGAGCTCGAAGCTGCCATCGACGACCTAACGGTCGACAATACCGACTACAAAATCGTCCAGGGACTGGCGAAGCTACTGAAAGACGAGTGTGAGTTCGAGCAACAGGCCACAGCCGACCCACGAGAGATTCGCCAGCGACTGTTCGAGCGCGCGAACGACCACTATCCAATCGTGCGCCAACCCACACTCGGGGAAGACACACAGAAACTCGAAGTGTACAGCGCCGTCGCTGACGAACTCGGTATCTCCCTCAAAGAGTGCTACCGGGGGATGTACGCGGATCTGGATGATAACAAGCTCTTGGTCCGATTCGGCGACCAGACTGTGGAGGACTACGACGCTGCTGAGACCACGTCGACGACGAAGTTGACCGGCAACAGCAAGCAGGCCTACGATCAGACAGCCCAGACCGTCGACTGGCTGCTGGCACGGTACAATTTGGCGCTGGCCCAAGCCGTCCTCTACGACGCGTCGAAGATGCAGATTCGGGTCTGGGACCACTTCGGCACGGTGTTCAGCTACATGAAGCTGTTCGGGTTGATGCATCGGATCTATCCAATCGATGGCGACGGCAACCGCGTTGGGAGTACCGATCTTGCAGCGGGCTACGAGGCCGAGCTCGACGGCCCGGCCTCACTGTTTCGCAAGTCCCAGAAGTACGGCATTCGGATGGCCAATTTCCTCCCCGCGTTGCCGCTGTGTGACCGCTGGGAGATGCGCGCAGAAATTCTGGACGAGGAGACGGTCAGCGGCAGTAACCGCCTCACACTCGACCACACTGACGGCCTCGTCTCACACTACAGCACTGGCCAGCAGTTCGATAGCGACCTCGAACGGACCCTCGCCCGGAAGTGGGAGCGAGCGAACACTGAGTGGACCCTCACGCGAGAGGACGATGTCTTCGACCTCGGCGCGGAAGTGATGATTCCGGATTTCGCTATCGAACACCCCGATGGCAGACGGGCGATCATCGAGATTGTGGGCTTCTGGACCCCGGAGTACCTGCAGTCGAAACTGGCGAAGATTCGGCAGGTCGACGCCGACAACTTCGTGCTCGCGGTTTCTGAGCGCCTCGACTGTGCCGACGAGGACTTCGGCAATGCGTCGGAGCGCGTCCTGTGGTTCAAAAGTGGGATTCACGTCTATGACGTGGTTGAGCTAGCCGAAGAGTACGCGTCGAATACGGAGTCAGAGCGCAGTTAATCGCGCGTTCAGCCCAATCGACCGCCGTCGCCGTTCCAGTAGTGCCAGTCGTCAACCGCTTTTCTGGTATCGCTGTCCGCGTCGAGTACTTCGAGCTGCGACAAGGGGACACCGAACTCTCGGTCCATCCACTCCACGAGGACGAACATCTCACTGCTACTGACTACTTCGTCGGTCATTCCAACGACAGGTACCTCTTCTTCCTCTCGCAGTGGTGAGATCGTCCGCTCCTTGATACACCGCGCTTGGAACGGGAAAGACATCTCACGCTCCAGATGGTAGCACCAACTGATAGCCATCTCATCTGCGGTGTAGGCATCGGTGAGTATCTCCCTCCGAATGCGTCTGTTTCGCTCTTCATCCGTTTCCTCCGTCATGGTCGTTTCTCCCTAACAATCGCGGCCGTATCAGTCGACGCAATCACGTCATCGCGCTCAACAATCTCGGCAAGCTCCGGCGGCTCGTAGACATCCTTGACGATACAGTAGTAGTGCGACGGCGTGCCGAAATCATAGACCATGCTGAGTCTATCGCCATCCCAGAGTGTTGCACGCTCGGCGACATCTGCAATCGTCATTTCACTTGCTCTTGTGTACGACCGGCCGCCTGCTTCCTCGTACTGGTGGTCGGGAAGCACGTTGAGACTGGACTCCAGATACTCGTCTTCGAGCCCGTACATCCGGAGATGGAAGTCATCGAGCGTCGTGAACCGACAGACGAGTCTATCCAGTTCTGCTACTGTGGTCTCCGGCTTGACGACGATATCGTACCACTCGTCTCGCGCACGGCCTTTCTGCTTCCATCGGAGCCGATAGCCGACGGTTCCTATCCGCTCAGATATGTCGTCGCCAGCTTGGTCCTGTTCGTTCCCGACTGCCTCCCGCGTGTTCGACCAACAATACGAGCAGATTTCGTCGGGTGCATCGCCCTCGAGGCCATCTTTATCGATATCGGGGTCGGCGAGAAACTCCGATACCGGGACGTGCTGCGGGCGCGGATGCCGGTTACCGTGACTACACATCATCTCCCCGGGACCACCGATACCGAACGAGAAGCGATCGTTTCTCTCGCCTTGATCGGCATCCATATCGATGATATGGACTACTGTTCCGCTCCCAATCTCGATGACGAATCGCTCATCAACCTCACTCATCGTATCGCTGCTCAAGATTGTCGAGTTCGCGCCAGAACTGCTCGTTGTTGATCGGCGGCTCTGTCGACGCTCGTGCTTCCAGTATGCCCGCGTATGTGTCGAACTCCTCCGGAGTTGGATCAGTCGCAAGAATGCAGTCGGCGTAGCCGTCGATAGCTCTCTGGATGGTTTTCGCGTAGTGGTCGTAGGCCCCGTCGATCCAGTTCGATTTCTCATCGACTTCCTCGAATATGGCCCGATACACCGTCGCGGCGGCCAGATACCGGTCTCGATCACGGTACTGCTCGGCAATCTCGAAAAACCGAGAGAAGTCAATCGCGTCGTACACGCTGGGGTCAGCATGCTGTTCGAATAGCTGGGCGATTTCCTCGCGGTACTCGCTGACTGACTTGTGGTCGTCGCCAAACTGTGCAAAGAACTGCTCGCGTAATTCAGCGTCTTTGGCGAGTGCATCACGGACGAACCTACGCAAGTCGTCGGCCGACACGTCGTCGAGAACTGCCTCGACGCCCTCGCTGTCGTCTGCTGGCGGATCAGCGGCGATATCCAGCAACACGGCGACAACGTGTTTGCAGTCGCCACCCCCGTCGTATGGGCAGGTACACTTCGTATCGAGACTCCGTCCGCCGAACTCGATCGTCACGTCGTGCAGTTTCGACCCGCTGACGGCCGCGGTAACGAGGTCGTCGAACCGGTCACGCTGGTCGATGCGTCCCTCCTTGCGGTACTTTTCTCCACGCTCGAAGACGGCGGCCGTGCTCCGATTTCGGATGGTTTCCTCGTCAACGTTCATATCCCACTGTTCGCGGGCGGGTCTAATCTGATTTCGGTTCGACAGTATCGCCTTGCCGGTTCGGGTCGGCAAGCGCCATCGTGAGTGTTACCGCGAGACGTTTATTTAACGGTTCGTTCGCCCGACCGCAGTGGGGTGACTGGATACAGGCCGGACAGCCCTCCGCACAGCCACAGTCGGCGAGCAGTCCCCATGTGTGCTGGAGGAGTTCCTCGACCTGGTCGTATCCGTTCCGGGCTAGCCCGACGCCACCATGATAGCCGTCGTAAATGAATAGCGCACTCGTCTCCGCCTGTGCGTGGTCGATCGTCGAGACACTCCCAACGTCACGGCGGTCACAAAGAATCACGAGTGGGAACGTGGCGACGAGGGCATGCTGGACGGCGTGGAGACCGCCGTCGAACGAGCCGGACATCGTCTGCATGAGTCCTTCGAGGCCCGGTGGGAGTGTCAGATACAGCGCACGAGTCGACAGCGTCGTCTCGGGCAGGTCGAGTGATTCTTCGCTGATAATCTCGCCCGTTCGGTGGTCACGCCGCTGGAAGCCTGTGACCTGCTTTCGACGGGTTACGTCCGCAAAGTGGACGGTGACATCCTCGCGGGTCGCCAGTGGCTTGGTGGTAATGTCCTCCTCGATCGTCATCGACTCCTCGAACTGAACACGGGTTTGCTGATCGCTTTCGGTCGGGGCCAGCCACGCTTCGTCACGGTCGAGGTCAAGCGACTACACCTCGTAGCTCTGGCCTTGGTGGTGGTAGATTGCACCCGGATGGACATCCCGAAGCGCGGCATCGAGTGGCAATTCCCCGAGTTCGTCCGACTGGCCGCCCCGAACCCTGAGGACGACAGTGCGGTCGGTGATCGTTCGGAGTCCGCGCTCGTAGGGATTGACGGTCCGGCCGCTGGCCGTGCGTCGCCATTCGAGCCCATCGGCTGTCTGTCGGCGGGTCAGTTCACCCTCGTCGGTGAGCGTACTGACGATGTCGGGCAATGTCGGGCCGAAATACCGCTCGTCGGCGGTTCGAAGCGGTCGTTCGGTGGCTGCAGCATGGGCGTGTAGTCGGAGCAGATTTGGGTTGGACGGATTGGCAACAGCGCGTTCCGGGGTTCCCTCGAACAGTTCCTCAGGATGGTTGATAACGTACTGGTCGAGTTGGTCTTCGCTGGCGACGAGCGTGACGAGACTTGGGTCGGTCCCACGCCCGGCCCGGCCAGCCCGCTGGAACGTCGCCATCTGTGTCCCCGGGTAGCCGTCCAATAGCACGGCGTCGAGACTCCCGATATCGACGCCGAGCTCCAGAGCACTGGTACTCCAGACACCGGCACACTCGTCGGCATGCAACGCCGCCTCGATGGCCCCGCGGCGGTCGTCACGGAGTCCAGCGTGGTACGCTGTGATACTGTTTGCGAGATCACTTTGGTCACGCTTAGCGAGGGTGTCACTGCTGATGGTCGCATAGCGTTCTGCAGTCTGTCTGGCCCGCGTAAACGCCACCGTCTGGTACCCTCGCTGGACGAGGTCGACAAACAGGCGCATCGTTTCCCCGTGATGGGAGCGACGCTGGCCCGCTCCAGCGGGTGCATCTCCCACGTCGTATTTCGGCGGTTGCCAGAACAGCCAATGGGTTGGTCCAGTCTCACTGGTATCCTCGTCGACGAGAGTGAACGACTCCGAGGGCTGGCCGGTAATCGTCGCCGCGTGCTCTCGGGGGTTGCCGATCGTCGCCGAACAACACACGAACTGTGGATCAGCATCGAACCGCTCGCAGAGTCGTGTGAGCCGGCGAAGCACGAGCCCGACATGGCTTCCGAAGACCCCGCGATACTCGTGGACCTCGTCGACGACCACGAGATCAAGGGACTGGAAGAACGCTTGCCAGATATCGCTGGCGTGGCTGAGCAGGCCACAGTGGAGCATATCTGGCGTCGTCAATACGATTGACGGACCGTCGTCACGGGCCTGCTGACGCTCCGCCGAGGAGAGCGAGCCCGTATATTGAGTCACGGAGATGTCCTCAAACGGCTCGGCAAACTCTGACAGTGTCGCTTCTTGATCGTTTATCAATGCGACCTGTGGGCCGATATACAGCGTGCGTCCATCGTGGTCACGTGCCCGCTCAAGTGCCGGAATCGTGTACGTGAGACTCTTGCCGCTCGCTGTCGGTGTCGCCAACACGACGTTCCGGCCGCCACGGACTGCGTCGATCGCGCCGGCTTGGTGTGCGTAAAGTTCGTCGATGCCTCGGTCAGCGAGCTCTGCAGTGACCTCGGGATTCATCTCACATGGCTGGGTCTTGGGACGGCGGGCAGGGATCTGCCGCTGAAACTGTATCTGGTCAGTGTAGTACTCGCGGTTTCGTACCCACTCGACGAACTCGTCCACGGAAAATAGTACGTGCGCGCTCGCATATATATCCGCAGTCACGGGTCGTAGTGGTAGATGTAGGGATGTGTCGCCTTGCCATCGGGTAAAATATCCGCTAGAATCTCCCGGACTTGTTGTTCGGAGGTGCCACTTGCGATGATTCGGTCGTCGTAGATTGCAAAGTACGCTTCCGTGAGGTCGGTCTTGCGGAGCTCCCGGCCTAAGCTTCGTGCCCGAGCTTTCCCCATCTCCTGATGATAAATCCGCTCAAGTTCGTTCGACTTGTTTTTGAGATCGGCAATCTCCTCGGCGTACCGCTCCCGGTTACGCTTGTTTTTCATGTAGTATCGGAGCTGTTCAGCGTCGGATTTCTCGGATTCGTCGGATGCCGGCAAGGTTTCTATGATTCCGAACCGGTGTTTGGCCTCCTCGTAGCTGTCGTCGATATCAGTGCTCAGATTCCCACCGGCGACCACCCGCTGGATGGCCAGCCAGCCGTCGGTCACGATCTGTTCTTCAAAAGGGAGCAGGGCGACATTCGAGACGAACACCGGGAGTCGCGCCTCGGGCCAGAGGTCGCTAAAGGACATGCGAACGGCCTTGACACCGAACGCTCGCGGTGGGTCGTCCCAGTCGAGAAACACGGCATAGTCCGAGAGGTGTCGGACGACGACGAACTCGCCGAACTCGTAGTCGGTCCAGCCTGCAACCGTCTCAAGGTCGTCCTCGGAGAGGTCAGCGGGATTTTCGTCAACGAATGTCTCGATGATCCCTTCGGTGTTATCCTCGTAGAGGCGTTCACGAAGTGGCAGGAGTTCCTCAGTATTTCGGTCGGAGATGTCGTCGACCGACTTGACATCCTCAATCACACTGAACCGGTCGTTGACGTAGACGAGCAGATGTGCATACAGATCGAGGAACCGCTCTTCGCTCTCCAAGTCGAGCATCATCGGGAAGTCGTCGTCACTCCCGCCACCGTGTTCGGCAGCGATATCTTGCAGCATTTGATCGTCGAGTGCCTCCTCTATCGCTTGGTTGAGTTCCTGCATGAGCGCTGGATCGAGGAACTCGGCCAGCTCCTCCGGTGTCGGACCGTCTGCCTGCTCGAAGAGGCGTTCGATCTCTTGTTCGTCAAGTGAGTCGATATGGTCGTCCATGATCGCCTGGAGCTGTGCGTCAAGTTCCTGTTGTGTCTCCTCGTCGACGAGGTCACGCAACGGCGGTCCGTCTGGTATTTCAATCTCTGCGGTGTCGGGTACTCCCACACCTTCCGCGGGGGGCAAATCAAAGCCGATATCGTCGCCGATCTGATCGAGTTCAGTTTCGACATCAGCCCCGACTTCGGGGAGTTGATCCCCGCCGAATTGCCGGAGCATCGCCGGGTCGAGCTGTGAGACCATCATCCGGAACGTCTCGGGATCCATATCCTGTTCGAGTGTTTTGAGTTCCCACTCGTCCCAGCCGTGATGCAGTGCGTAGACTTGTCGTCCCTCTCGAACGAGCGCGTCGACGACTCCTTCGGTGTCACAGTGGGTGCAGTACGAACTGAAGGCAAGCGGACACTCGATGCCCTGTGTCTCGACGAAATCCTCGAACTCGCCCTCGGTCAACGGCCGGTTCGGGAGATACTCGATGTCGACCCTACTGGTTGTCCAGTCCGTCAGTACAAAAACGGCGGCTGACTGCCTGGATTTTTATTCGAGTACGCGCTACGGTCCAGCATGCCGTTCAGCGTTAGCTGGCACACGCTACTCGACGAACTCGACGAGCTGTCCGAGAGCGCCGAACTCATTACTCCCCTCTCTCATGACCGGTTCCGTATCGCGGATGTCCAAGAGCACCGTGTGATTATCACGCTCTCTGAAACGGGAGACCGACGACCACTTCAGCGTGACCAATTTGAGACACTCTACCAGCGGATTCAGGACTCGAACAACGAGTTCGAACTTGACCGACTTCCAGCCGATGCTGATCCCTACCCCGCGGTACTGAGCCTACATCCGCGTTTTGAAATCGACGAAGAACGTGGAGTCATTGCCGAAAAAGAAGGCGTGACTGATACGCAACTGACGAGTGACGAATCGGACTCCAGCAGGACGGAACGTATCGAACCCGATGGAATAGATGTGTACTCTGACGCCTTGCTTCTTATCGACGCGCTAGAACGTCACGAAATGTCTGATATAACCGCGTTGGAGACGGATGCGCTAGTGAATCTATACACGCTCTGTTCTGATGTCCAACGGAACGCAAACGAACTCCGGAAGGACATTGCCGATGTACTGCTAGATAGGCTCCACCACGACCAACCGGTCCACGGTCAGTATGGGTCCGTCCAGCGGACCGGGCGCCGCAACCGTTCGCTCAAGGACGACGAACTCGTGTTGAATGCCTTCGAGGCCGCTGGGATTGAGCGCGAGCGATTGACGACCGTAGACACAAACAGGGTAGACGAGGCGCTCGAAGTAACTGAACTCTCCGAGAGCGACGTGTACGAGATCGACGAGAGCGAGTACGTCCGGAAAGCAGAGAGCGACGAAGAGGTCAAAGAGTCACGTCTCCAGGGTCTGAAAGACCGATTGGCAGCGAGCGAGGAAGCGGAAACAGACGACCTGCGACATGAAATCGAAGAACTCGAAAACCGAATCGACGACCTCACCAGTTTCAGTACCGGAACCCAAATGCAGGGGTAGTCGGACACGCATCCTTCGTTTAGAGGAAATATGGTTATGTAGCCGCTGATACGGGTAATATAGGCAATATTAACTTCAAGTGAGCGTTTCTGGTATATAAAACACGGCCTGTTAGCTGGCCCTTGGCTTTTAAAAGCGACACATCGTCGTGAGCGAACGCTCACCGGCCAATTTGATCCCAGAGAACGATCGAACCGAGTTCTCGCTGTTCAAATTCCTCGACGAAAATTCCGCTCCGAGGCACATCGCTCCTCGACGTGACGAGATCGAGAGACACATTCGACGTAGGAGAAGGGCCTGTACGGTCCCGGCGTCGTGTTGGTACGCGTCATCGACCCGGTCCGGGTTGTCGTCATGACCTCGAACAGCGCGCGGTAGACGGTTGCGGCTGCACGATACCTTTCGCAGTCGCGGTACAGTGTGGCTATCGTAACGACTGGAACTGCTTAGACACCGATCGCACGATAGCTGTGCGATCGGGTGTGCACTGACTTTTAGTAGTTACTATCGCTCGAACATCGATAGATCGGAGTCTCCGCGTAGCGAACCTCTTTGTCGGCGTCGTATCACTTGGCGGTCGTGCCTTCTCCTGTCTTGCTGGTTCGGTGCTGTCGGCTCGTGGACGTGGCCCTCGTAAAAGCGGGCAGAGCGCGATTATGAACGACGCCGAGACGTTCCTGCTCACTTCGTTGCGCGAGCTGCGACTCGTCTACTTCAAATCGCTAGTGGTCGTTTTGCCATTCACGTTGTTGTTCGTGACAAAAGCGGGCCGGGCGCGATTTGAACACACGGTCGGACGTGCTCACTCCGTTGCGCGCGACCTCCCTGCGATTCAAATCTCGCGAGCCGCGTTGCTCCTCACGAAATTGTTCGTCGTAAAAGCGGGCCGGGCGCGATTTGAACACGCGACCGTCTGGTTAAAAGCCAGACGCTCTGCCAGACTGAGCTACCGGCCCTGTACTACTCACTATCGGCGAGTGGTGGTTAAACGTTTCTTTCTTCGTTGCCTGCGAGTCGCAGTACCACGTCGGAGCGTGGCTCGCGACGCAGACGAGTGTCACCCGAAATAGTTCTCTACGGCTTCCGTAACGAGTTCGCCTGGCTCGACACCCTCGATCGAGGCTCGCCGCCGGAGATCGCGGTAGGAGTCCGGTGAGAGTGTGAGTTCGATCTGCCCAAGCGTTACGCCGTGGTCGGCGAGTGCCTGTTCGATCGGAATACCGTCGTTGACGGCGCTGGCGATGCCACGTACTTCGCGGACGGTGAGGTCGCCATCGAGCGTCGCCCAGGCGAGGAGCAACCGGCCTTCGCCGCCGACACGGGCGATGTGTTTGGCAGCGGTAGGCGCGATCTGTCCGAGTGCGACCTGCTTGCGGACCGATCGGGGCAGATCGTGGACGCGAGCCCATTTCCGGATGAAGGAGACGGACGCGTCGCCACCTGCGCGTTCGGCGGCGGCCTTGTAGGAGCCTTCACCGCGGACGAGCGCAGCACAGGCGGCGGCACCACGAAGCATGTAGAGGTGATCACCGTTCGTCTCGCCACCCGCAAACTGGTGGACGATCTCGGCAGCGTTTGCGAGGCTCTCGGGATTGTCGGGATCGAACTGGACAGCTTCGCGAGCGTGTGGTCCGGCGACCGATTCGTCGCCCCGGATGACGGGTGCACCGACCGGAGACTCGCGGTCCGTCGGAATCGATCGACCGTGTTCGTCGCGGTCGCCGGAACGAGTTCCGGGCCGGTTGTCAGTCATGAAAGCCAGTAGGGGCCCTAAAGACAAAAAACTCGCTTCCGTGGCCAATATCTCGTGTCATTCCTCGCGCTTTTCGGCGAGGTGCTCCCAGATTTCCGTGCAGCCGGCTCCTTCCTCGATATCGTCGAAGTGGGAATCGTCGCGATCGTCGTCTTGCTCGTCCGACTCTGGTTTGCATTCGACTGCGTCAGTCATTGCAGGCCGTTTGGTTGCAGCCTGCTTAAATGCCGCTCCGAGCGCAAGCGATACCCATGCTCTGTCTTACGGGATAGTGATGCCGCTATCTCGGACAGTGCTGGTTGCTGATTATCCGTCGAGCGTCCGGACGGTTGATGGAGTGATTGGGTCAGTCGATGGAGTGGCTGAGGCCCGAGTAGCCAGCCCAGGAAATGGATTGGTGGTACTCTCCGGTTCTGGTCAGGCACGACTGGCAGCTACTGCCTGCTGGCGCTCTGTGCAGCCAGTTTGCCGTCGGATGCGATACAAACGGGTGGCGGTACGATCGCTAGAGTACTTCTCGGGCGACCAGCGGTCGTTTCAGCACGCTGTACCCTGTCGGACGATCGACGCTGACAATCGTAGAGAAGAGCCGTCTCGGCTCGATCGACTGTGGTGATAGTCCCGGCTACTGGGAGAATGATGCGGCAAAAAAATCCGGCAAGTACGGTTCACGTATCGGGTGATAATCTGTCGACAACCGAAGGTGAAACGGGTGATCCCCGCCACTGGACCCGTTTTTGATCGTGTAGCGGGGGCCGACCAGCGTCGTGCTCGCTCACGCGCGGATCACCACGACGGCTGTTGTCAGAGGGTCGTGCTCGTCCTGTTCCCGCTTATTGGCTACGCGGTCATGTCGGTCGTCGAGGCAGACAGCGGACAGCCCGACACTGCCAAACTCCCGGGGGGTGATGACTGATGGCGCTGACCGCCCCAGTGATCGGGATGCTAGCATTTACGCTGGTGACCTTCTGGGGAATTTCCGCGTGGGCGCTTGTGCGAACGCTACGCCAGGAGGAAGCGAAAGTCGAACTCCTCGCCCAGCAAGATCGGATGGATACCTACTCACCGGGTGCCTCGCCGACCTTCGAACGTGGATCGAGAACAATCCGAACGACCCGCTGGTCGATCGGGCCCGGAGCCAGCACAACGAGTGTGTCGAGGTGCTACAGGAGACCGATCGCCAGTTCTACGACTGGTTCGAATCCGAGATCGAACGACTCGATCGCGTTTGAGTGCGCTGACACGTACTTCTTTTATGACTCGCTGTGTACCACCGACTGTGACACATTCCGTGTCGGGATCGGGCGGGACCGGCAGGCTGTCGATTCGGCCTGCAGAACGTGCGGACCTGCTTGCAGTTGTGCGGATCGAAAACGCCTCCTTTCCCCAGCCGTGGCCCTACGAGGCGTTCGAGCGGTTCTTCGGCGAACCTGGTTTCCTCGTTGCAACCCGGAACGAGACGATCGTCGGCTACGTCGTCGCTGACGTCACGCCGAACTTTGGCCGCGATCTGGGCCATATCAAGGATATCGCCGTCCACCCTGACCACCGCGGCTCGGGGATCGGCTCTGCGCTCCTGTCACAGTCGCTCGGCGTGCTTGCGGCCCACGGTGCCGACACGGTAAAACTCGAAGCTCGGGAGTCCAACGCTGGCGCGAAACGCCTGTATCGGGAGTTCGGCTTCGAACCGCTCCGGCGCGTCCCCGGCTACTACGACAACGGCGAGGATGCGATCGTCATGCTCCGAAAGTTCGAGTGACCCTTGACTGTCGCGGCTACGATCGGTTTTGCTTAACCGTCGCGGCTACGATCGGTTTCGCTTAACCGTCGCGGCTACGATCGGTTTCGCTTGATTGCCGCCTGTCGACGACGATTTACCGCGTGCACTCTTACCGGCGTCTATGGGATATGCCTGCCCGGTCTGTGACGCCGAACAGGCCGACGCGGAACACCTCGCGAATCACCTCGCAGTCACTGCGTCGCTCGGCCGTGAAGACCACCTCGAATGGCTCGATGCGCACGCCCCCGACTGGGCCGATCGCGGGCCCGAGGACCTTGGCGAACTCGTCAGCCAGCACGCGCCGGAGATCGATACGCCCGACTTCGAGTCGGGCCACGACCACGGCGCGACCTTCGAGGACGAACTCGCCCAGCAGAGTCGCCAGCCGGGACGAGGTGCCATGACGAGCGAGGCCGAGAGTGTTCTCTCAGAGGCTCGGGAGCTGACACGGCAGATGCAGCGATCGGCGACGGATGGCGATGGGGAGGCTACAGACGCCGATCACGCCGATCGAACTGCCGAGAGCGACGACGCCGATCGAGCCGCGGACGGCGAGGCGGACGATGGAAACGAAAACGCGTAACATCCTCTTGGCCGACTGAGTATGTATGGATACGGTGGGAACGCTCAGTTTCGAGTCAGTTGCTGATGCACGTGCGCAGTACGAATCGATCGGCCCCGCGGCACAGACGGTCGTCCGCGAGGTCGCGAAGGCCATGGAGTTCGATCGCGAGGAGTACGGCGATCGGGTGACCTCCGAGGTCGTCGAGACGGCTCGGGATGCGCTGTTTGCGAGTCTTCTCGAGGTATTCGTCGGCTCGCGCGAGGAGTACGACGACTGGCAGGAGAGCTACGACGGCGAGGTGATGGAAGTGGGCCACGAGAACGTCGATCGGGTCGTCTGGCATGCTGGCCCCGACGGAGCGGCCGTCGCAGCCACCTTCCAGAACGAGGAGGAGGCGGCGATCGCGACGCTCCGTCGGCAAGCGTTTGGCCGACTGTATCGCGAACTGGTCGACGGGTAGCTGTTCCTGTCGGCGACGAAACCATACTGCTTACACGCCGTCGCCCCGAGATGCAGGTCAATGACCGACGCCACCGACTGGGAACTCCGCGAGGAAGTCACTGAGTATGAGACGCCGTGGTACGAGGGCGGCTACGATCTGTTCGAACAGCCAGACGGTACCGAGAAGCGTTACTACTGGGCCGCATTGCCGCCTGCCGTGGTTGTGGTCGCCCGGATCGACGCCAGCGTGCTCGCGTCAGTTCCAGCGTCAGATATCGACGCGGATACCGATCGAGATCACATCCTCTTCGTCGAGCAGTACCGACCGACGGTTCGCGAGGCACATCTCGAACTCCCCGCGGGGATCGTCGAAGACGGCGAGTCCTATACGACAGCTGCCGCGCGCGAACTCGAAGAGGAGACTGGCTTTCGGCCGTCGAGTACGGCCCTGCTCCAGGAGTACGCCGTCGCGACCGGTCTCCTCCGCCACGATCGGGCGATCGTCTACGCCGAGGGGCTCGAACCTGGCGTCCGCGAACTCGACAGCAACGAGTTCCTCTCGGTGACGACGGTGCCGGTCGACGAGGCGCTCGATCGAGCTCGCGAACAGCCGGCCAACGACGCGACGATCGAGGGGCTGTTGCTCGCCAAAGAGGACGGACTGCTCTGAGACGGCCGTCACTCGATCGGCAGCCGTTCGATCACAGCGCGTCGCGTATACGGTTAGCGTGTCGCGTATACGGTTAGCGTGTCGCGTATACGTTCGATCGACGTGGGCTGACCCGTGGGCTTATTCTCTCGGCGTCCGAACGACGAGCTAATGGATGGCGAAATCTCCACAGCGGAGGTCAAGGAACTGCTCGACGACGACACGGACGTTCGCATCGTCGACATTCGCGACGAACGAAGTTTCAAACAGAGTCATATCCCCGGAAGCGAGAACGTCCCGTTTCACGCCCTCTCGAGCCGTATCGAGGAACTCGAAGGTGCCGACCATATCGTCACTGTCTGCCCGCACGGCGAGGCGAGCATCCAGGCTGCGAGATTGATCGGGTCCTACGAAGGGACCGCGGATGCACGCGTCGAGAGTATGGACGGCGGACTCGAAACGTACGGCATGAAATACGGACTCGTCGCCGACGAGGACGCAGACGAGGAGTCGACTACCGGCGCAGAATCACCGTTCTAGGGCGCGTTTTCGACCGAACCGTTCGCGGTCGTGGTCCAGGAGTCGTCACACAGGCTGTCGATCGACGAGCTACGGGCTCACACCGAGAGTCGCTGTAAAATGCGATCGGTTGTGATCCGATGCGCGACGGCCGTGGTTCGGAAGTCGTATCAGAGCATCGCGGGCATCAGGCGACGTTGAAGCCGCGATCCCGAAGGAACGGTTCGATGCGGCCTGTATGATTCCCCTGCAGTTCGATCTGGTCGTCCTCGACCGTGCCGCCACAGGCGAACTTCGATTTGAGATCCGACGAGAGACTGTCGAGATCGACGTCCTTCGGATCGAATCCTTCAACGATCGTTACCTCTTTACCGTATCTGCGCTCGTCAATGCGGATGTTGAGCTGTTGTTGTCCCTTGGCCACGTCTTCGCAGACGCAGAGTTCCTCGGGCAGCCCGCACGTCGAGCAGACTTCCGACATTACGTTCGTTCGTACGAAATGGCCATATTAAACACTATCGGGACCCACACGCCGTTGTGTGATTCTTTTTGTGTGTCGGTAGCACGTATTGTGATTACCGGTCGCCGACGAGCGGGAGCCGATCGCGAACGAGTTCGTCGACGATCGCGATCGTTGCGTCTGCCGTCTCGCGATCGACGCCCTCGCCGTACGTCGCCTGTTCGTACGCCTGGACGACCTGCATCGTCCGGGAATCGATTTCGTGGTCCGTCCGAAGCGCCACGAGGTACCCTCGTCGCGATTCCGACCGGCGACGTGGTCGGTACTTGCGGGACAGGTGCTGTTCGAGCCGACGATAGGCGACGCGTGTGGCTTCGTCTGGATCGTCCCGCCGGCCCTGCCAGTAGAGCCCGACTGCTCCCCGAAGTCGAGCCATCGCACTGGTTCGGTGAGCCCCGGCTGCCACGCCGACGAGGACGACGAGTCCGATCGTCGCCAGCTCGCGCGTGATCGTGATCGGCGAACTCCAGCCCTCCTCAGGCAGGTCGCCGTCGTCTGAGCCGTCGTCCGGACTGAGATCGGTGCTGTCGTCGCCCGATCGATCGCTGGACTCGTTCTCGGGTGATTCCGTCCCGTTGTCGTCGAACGCGGCCGCCGTCTCGTCGTCGGTTTCGTCGTGTGCGTCGGGCTCCTGGTCGTCGGGGCCCGACTCGTCGGTGCCGGTGTCGGTGTCGTCCTCGTCAGTGAGAGGGACGTCCTCACTCTGGTCGGTATCGACATCGTCCCGGCCGTCGTCGCGGGCCTCTTGCAGCCGATCGGTGTGGACGTCGTTGCGGGCGTCGCCTGGGGTCGGCTCGAACGCGACCCAGCCGTGATCCGGGAAATAGACTTCGACCCAGGCATGGGCATCGAGTCCGCGGACGACGTGCGTATTGTCGTCGACCTGCTGGCCGCTCGTGTAGCCGGTGACGTACCGTGTCGGCACCTCCTCCGTTCGGAGCATCTGGACCATCGTGGTCGCAAAGTAGACGCAGTAGCCCGCGTCCATCTCGAAGAGGAACTCCTCGGCGACGTTCCCGTCCGGTCGATCGACTTCGAGGGAGTACTCCTTGCTCGATCGCAGATACGTCTCGATCGCCGCTGCTTTCTCGTATGGCGTGTCGGCGTCGGCGGTTATTTCGGCGGTGCGCTCTGCGAACGCGTCGGAGGTGCTCTCGGGCGTCTGGAGATATTCGCTGCCGGCGATGTGGTCGGGGTAGGCCGTGCCAGCTATCTGCAACTCGTTCGGACTGGGCTCGATCACCGCGCTCTCGACGATGTAGCTGTCGTCCGCGCGCAACGGCGCCGATGGCCGTAGCTGTCCGTGACTCGACACGACCGTGTTTCGGTCGAGCGGCGGCTCGATAGCGAGAGGCTGTGGTGCGGTCGGTAACACGCCGAGGTCCGTCTCAGCGGTAACCTGCTGTCGAACGATATCGTACTCGCCGGGTGGTGGGGCGAGCCGCTCCTCGTACCGCGTATCCTGGCCAGTCCGGATCCACTCGTCGCCCGTGAACCGATCGTAGATCCCCGTTCGCCAGTAGGACTGCTCGGCGGACGAGACCGTAAACCGAACCTCTGGCGAGAGATCGACCTGCCCGCCGATACTCGATCGGTCGCCGGCGACGTCGATCGTCCCTTCCAGCGTCTCGGTATCGCTCTGGCTCGGAGACATCGGGCTGGTCGACTCCCCCGGGACGAACGTAACCGACAGCGAGAGCACGACGATCACCGCGACGAGGACTGCGAACAGCTCCGCCTGGGCAACCGAGCCACCCCGGTGTTCGAGTTCTCCAAAGCCGACGGCCCCCATCGCTGCGAGGGTGCCACTCAGGGTGACTGTCGTCCCGGCATCGCCGGTCAGGACCAGAAAGAGCAGGGCGAGGCCACCCGGAACCACACTCAGATCGTACCGGCCCCGAACGGCGAGATACCACGACAGAAACACGGGGCCAGGGACGAACCCGAACGTCCAGACATCGGCCGCGACCATTCGGAGCAGCGGGAGGCCGGTCGCCAGGGCGACGGTGTCGGCAAAGAGTTCGTCGCCTGCGGACAGTGCAGCGCCGACCCCGATGCCGGTGATCGAGAGGTAGTACCCGAAGCCGATCGCGGCTGCGGCGATCGCCCCGGCTGTCGCCGTTCGTGGGCGAATCGCCCGCGCGAGGAGCGTCGCCACGAGCACCATCGCCGCGACGAGGGCGAACAGCGTTTCCGTTCCGCCAACGACGCGTGTCACGTCGTGTAACACACTCACGTACGAGGCGGTCAACGCGAGCACACAGCCAAGTGCGAGAAGTCGAAAGAGGGTGGGGCCGATCGCACGATCGGTGTCCAGTTCGATCGATCGGCTGCGCGCGTCAGTGCTCATACCGACACCCCTGAGGACGTTCCATCGTCATCGCCGCTCCGCCTGCGGTCAATCGGGTCGGCTCGCCCTTGATCGGCTCGTCCGCCGGTTCGCTGCGCTCGATTCCGATCCCGATCCCGGAGTCGATCGAACGGGATCGTCTGGCCGTCGATGACGATCCGCGGTTCGTCCGCATCTGCCTGGACGAGCACGTCGGCGTTCGTTCGCGCCTGTGCGTCGAGTTCGCCGGGTTCGACGATCGCGAGCGCTGCGAGGAGTTCACGGTGGTGGTCGTGGCCCGATTTCGGCTGCTGGCGTTCGTCCGGAAGTAACAGTTCGACGCGTGTGTTGCCTCCGCACTCGAGCAGGTAGGTCGCGACGCTGGCAGCTGTGGCAGCCATTTCGTCCGCGCTCTCCGGACTGCATTCGGCGGCGACCGTCACCGAGCCAGCCCGATCGGTATCGGCGTACTCCGCGACGACCAGTTCGTCACCGGGTCGTTTGGCGGCGGACTTCCAGTGGACGTCCCGGAGTGAGTCACCGCGTTGGTACTCCCGAAGGTGATCGAACTCCTCGCGGTCCCGGCGTCGTGCGATCTCTGCTATGGGTTGTAGCTCCTGGTCGCCCCCACCCCGGAGGTCGTAGACTGGTGGATAGACCAGCACGGACGTCGTCTCCTCGTCGGTGAACCGGCGTTTGACGAGTCCGAACAGGTCGACGACGACGATCGAGAGGGGGCCGATTCGACGGTCACCTCGCTCGTCGAGTGCGAGCTCGTAACTGTACTCCGTCTCGCCGTCCAGCGTCACTGCCGCAGTTGGATCGGCTGCGGAGAGCCCGTCGCCGACGGCGTCTCGAACGGTCGCCGAGACCGCCCGGTTTGTCTCAATCGTCACCGTAACCGTTCGGCTCTCACCGACGTGTCCTTCGTCGACGGCGCTGCGGCTGACGCGTGGCCGTTCGGTCAGCGCAGTCGTGACCGCGCCAGCGACTACCACGACAAGCAACGGGGTAACGACGGCGTTCAGTGCACGGGGGCCGTACTGCCACGCCATCGCTACGAGGCCGATGATGACGAGGACGACTGCCCAGCCACGGCGCGTGAGTCTCATGGGACCGGTTCGTGTTCGAGTGCCTCCTCGACGATGGCCGTGCCCGGACGGTCTCGGTTCCCCGTCTTGATCCGGTGGGGCAGCACGAACGGTGCTTCCGTCGTCACGTCGTCCGGAATCACGTACGCCCGGCCCTCGGTGACGGCACGTGCCTGGGCGGCACGCAACAACGAGATCGTACCCCGTGGGCTGACGCCGATCTGGGCGTTTTCGCGGGTGTAGCCGACCAGTCGCGTCGCGTACTCGCGGAGCTCCTCACTGACTGCGACCTGTGCGACTGTCTCCCGAGCCCGAACGATCGTCTCCAGATCGGTCACCGAGTCGAGCGTCTCGATCGGGTGGCTGCCGACCGTCCGATCGAGCAACTCGGCTTCGGCCTCGGGATCTGGGTAGCCGAGCGTGAGCGTCTTCATGAACCGATCGAGTTCCGCGAAGGGGAGTTCGTACGTTCGGCTGGGTTCGACGGCGTTCTGTGTCGCGATGACGACGAACGGATCCGGGAGCGATCGGGTGTCTCCGTCGACGGTCACCTGCTGTTCTTCCATCGCTTCCAGCAGTGCCGCCTGGGTCTTTGGCGGAGCCCGGTTGATCTCGTCACCGAGAACGATGTTGGCGAAAACGGGGCCTTTGTTGAACTCGAACTCACGAGTCTTCTGGTTGAAAACGTTAACACCAGTAACATCCGTCGGCAGCAGATCCGGCGTGAACTGCACCCGGCGGAACGTACAGTCGATCGACGTTGCGATCGATCGGGCGAGCATCGTCTTTCCGACTCCGGGGACGTCCTCGAGCAGGATGTGGCCGCGCCCGAGAATAGCAGTGATCACGTGCTCGATCGCCTCTTCGTGACCGACAATCACGCGGGAGACGTTCGCTTCGATCTCAGTACAGAGGTCGGTAACGGCCGAGAGTGAGAGCGGAGCGTCGCTCGACGGTGGCATCCCGTGGGTGTCCGGTGGGGTGGTACGATCAGTCATCGATGGAGTCGAACGAGGGGAGACGACGGCCTCAGTAGTAGTACAGCATCAGTGACACCAGAACATATGCCTTATGTCGAGGAGAGATACAGTACCGTGTGTGAATACGACTGGCTGGCGCTCTCGTCGTTTTCTGGGATCACTGGAGTGACCCCCAGTGAGGGGGCGTGATCTGGTAGCTAGAGCGAGTGCTCTCTGACCCCATCCTTTCGGAAAACCGACAGCGTCGCTGATCGGTTAGAGTCGCTCGACGTTCTGTGCTCGTGGCCCTTTCTCTGCTTCGACGATATCGAACTCTACCTCCTGGCCCTCCTCCAGGTCAGGGCCGCCGACATCCTCCATATGGAAGAACACGTCGTCGTCCGCGTCGTCAGTCTCGATGAATCCGTAACCGCCAGTGTCGTTGAAGAACTCGACCGTTCCTTTCGCCATTGCAAGTGTCTAGAACCACTTGGAAAATATAAATACTTGGGTGGTTGCTCCAGAGAATGCGGGAAAGCGGGGTTGAATCGACGATTGTCGGGTGGCGACCGATCACCAGGATTTACACGCCGGACAGACGAACGCCCCGTCGTCACGCCAGACCCGATCGGTCGCTCGATCACAGCGCGTACAGGTGTACTCTCCCCAGGCGTAGGTCGATACCGTCTGGCTGTCGGCTGCTGTCTCAGCACCGTCAGTGTCGACAACTGTCGGACCATCGTCGGCATCGCTCACTTCCGTCGCCGTCGTCGACGAGTCCCGATCGGTGGTCGCATCGTCGCCCCCGTCGTCTCGATCGGGTGTGGACGAAAAATCGGAGAGTGACGCGTCGTCGGTCATAGCCCGGTGTACGGACGGTAGACAATTATATTGTCGGTCAGGATGCCGTCGATCGCTGATCGACCTCCCGGATCGGCGACCGGCGGAACAGCGATCGGCGTCGGGTGGAACGAACACGACGGCCGCGACCAGCGATCGGGGCTCACCGGAAACGCAATCAGTCACGGTAGGCGACCGGCACGGCCAAGTACTCCCGGTAACAATCCGCAGACATGGATTCCGTCACACCGCTGAACGTCATCGTGGAGAACATCATCGAGATGAACGAGCTCTTCGCCGAGGTCGCGATGGGCGATGGTCTCGCACCGCTGCTCGTTCTCGTGGGCACGCTGCTGGTCGTCTTCACACTCGGCGTCTTCGGCGCGTTAACCCTCGGTGCGATCGGCAGTCTCTTTACTTCGAGCTAGATCGGCCCGTCGCCGTGTCGTGTTAGTTTTCTGTGACGCTGGCCAGCGCCGCGCTCGCCCGCTCGATCGCATCCTCGAGATCGGGGCCCAGCGGCGAGCCGACGACGATCCCGTCGACGTGTTCGAGGGCGGCTTCGAACTGCGTTGCGACCTGCTCGGTCGTCCCCGCGATACAGAACGCGTCGATCATCGCCGGCGTTACGTGGTCGAAGGCCTCGTTCAGCTCGCCTGCTTCGAGCGCGTCGCTGACCGCACTGGCTGCGTCGCGATCGATACTGTGGCGATCGAGCACCGGGTCGGCCGCGCCGCCGACGATGAACGCCACCGGCGGACGAGCCGCCTCGCGTGCAGCGTCTTCCTCAGCGGCAACGCTGACGCTCGCGAAGGCGAGCGATTCGAAGGGGCCGTACTCGTCCGGCCGCTGTGCCAGCCCCTTCTCGATCTGGCCGGCCGACCACTCGAGATCTTTGGGATGGGAGGCGTTGATCAGGACGCCGTCGGCGTGTTTTGCGCTCATCCGGAGCATGTGTGGCCCCTGGGCGCCGACGTAGACCGGAATCTCGGTCGGTTCGAAGTTGAGCGACGCATCCCGTGCGGTGAACGTTCCCTCGTGGGTGACCGTCTCCCCTGCCCAGAGATCTTCGGCGAGTTTGAACGTCTCTAAGACCCGCCGAAGCGGGCTGTCGCGCTCGACGCCGAGATTCGCGAGCGAGGAGCGATCGCCTGCGCCAACGCCGAAGACCGCACGGCCGTCGCTTACCTCGTCGATCGTCGCGGTCTGGGCGGCGAGTTTGACCGGGTGGCTCTCGTATGGGTTGCTGACACCCGGCCCCAGTCGAATCTCCTCAGTCGCTTCTGCCATCCGCGAGCAGACGACGAAGGGGTCGCGATTGAAATAGTGATTGCTGGTGAACGCGACGTCGAACCCCTCGGCTTCGGCCAGTGCGGCGAGGTCCGCCATCCGATCGGGTGCGTGTTCTGGTGTGAGTTCGATGCCCCACGTGCTGTCGTCAGTCGTATCGTTGGCTGTCATTTGTTGTTTGCTGGTAATCGTCTCGATCGTCGCTGTTCGCTGGTAATCATCTCGATCGTCGTCTCACTGCTCAACGACCCCCTTCTCACTCGTCGAACTCCCACTCGCGAAGCGCTTGTCGGACGAGATCGTCCTCGACGTCGCGGAAGAGTTCGTTGCTGCCCTCGAGATCGCCGAACTCCCAGCCGCGAACGGCGACTGCGGGTGTCCCGTCTGCTCCCTCACCGGTGACGAGGTTGGCCGCCGCTGCGAGTTCGTCGACGACGGATTGAACGGTGACGCCGAGTTCGTGGCCGTCGCGATCGCGTTCGCCACGCCAGTCCCGACTCGCCGGCATTCCGGCCCAGCCGAGGGCCACGCCACGCTGGCCATGTCGGAACGGCCGGCCACAGGTGTCTGTGACGATCACGGCGACGTCCTCGATCCCGTGATCGATAAGCCCGGCCCGAATCCGTTCGGCGCTCTCGGTCGGCTTTCTCGGCAGGAGGAGGATATCGTGGTCCGGCACGTTCGATCGATCGATCCCCGCGTTCGGACAGATATGTCCGAATCTCGTCTCGGCCAGGAGGAACGGGCAGTCGATCAGCAACTCGGAGCTCTCATCGAGGACCGCCTGTGCGAATCGGGGGTCTTTCTCCTCGCCGGCGATCTCCTCGATCCGGGCTGCGATCTCTCTGGCGCGACCGCTGACTGGATAGTCCTCGAGATCTGCCGTCCGTCTCTCCGCTTTCGAGACGATCGTGCTCGCGACGGTGAGCACGTCGCCGGGTTCGAGCGTGGCCCGATCAGCGACGAGTGCGGCGAGGTCGTCGCCGGGACGGATTTCGGGCAGATCCATCACTGGCTCCAGTTCCATACTGGAGGGTAGGACAGCGCCGTCAAAAGCGCACCGCCATCGGAGAATGAAGTCAACAAAAGCCGGGCCACGACGGGTCGTCTACTGCTCTCGATCGCGATCGAACAGCGTCCCAGGCCCGTCGATCCCGTCCTCACGCCGCTCGTCGTCGGGTCTGTCGCCAGCCATCAGTGATCGCCCTCGTCGTCTGGCGTGCCTCGTTTCTCCGCGAGCCGATCGCTCTCGATCGCCTCCGGGTCCCGGTCTGCCGGATAGCCGTGACCACCGCCACCGGGTGTGCGAACTGTCACCGTCGTACCTGCTTCGACGTCGACGGTGGTCTTCGCCGCCACCTGCTCACCGTCGAGTAGGTTCTCACCGACTGCGCCGTTTTCGCCGCCCGCAACGCCTTTCGGGGCGTATCGACGGCGTTCGGTCAACAGCGAGACTGTCGTGTCGGTTTCGACGGTGACCGATCGCTCCAGTCCGAGACCGCCGCGGAACTGGCCGCGGCCGCCGCTGTTCGGGCGGAGCGCGTAGCGTTCGACCCGAAGCGGATACTCGCTTTCGAGCGCCTCGATCGGGGTATTCAGCGTGTTCGTCATGCCGACCTGGACGCCGTCCATTCCGTCGGCGTCCGCCCGCGCGCCGAACCCGCCGCCGATCGTCTCGTAGTAGGTAAAGGAACCGTCACGCGCCCCAATGGTTAGGTTGTTCATCGTGCCCTGACTCTGGGCGGGGACGCGATCGGGTGCGGCCCCGGCGAGGGCCGTAAAGACCACATCAGTTACTCGCTGGCTGGTCTCGACGTTGCCACCGACGACGGCGGCGGGTACCTCCGGATTGAGCAGCGACCCCTTGGGTGCGTGAACGCTCACGGGTTCGTAACAGCCGTGGTTCGGCGGGATTTCGGGGTCCGTGATACAGCGAACCACAAAGTAGACCGCGCTTTTCGCGACCGCGATCGGGGCGTTGAGATTGCCCGCGAGCTGGTCGTCGGTGCCCGTAAAGTCGACGGCGATCGACTCTCCGTCAACGGTCACCGAGACGGTGATCTCGATGTCGTCTTCGGTGACGCCGTCGCCTTCGAGCACGTCTGTCGCCTCGTAGGTGCCGTCGGGGAGCGCTGCGATCTCGTCTTCGATTCGCTCGCGCGAGTAGTCGATAACGGCGTCGAACCCTGAGAGGACGGTTTCGCGGCCGTGCTCGTCGAACAGTGCGGCCAGTCTGGACTCAGCGCGCTCGTTTGCCGCGAGTTGTGCGCGGAGATCTGCCCGGCGCTCACGCGGGTTTCGGACGTTCGCGAGAAGGAGCGATCGGACGTCCTCGCGGACGTCGCCGCCCTCTACGAGCCGAATGGGCGGGAGTCGAAGTCCCTCCTGGTAGATTTCTCGTGCGCCCGCGGGCATGCTGCCGGGGGTCATCCCCCCGACGTCGGCGTGGTGAGCTCGGGAAACGGCGTAGCCGACGATCTCCCGGCTCTCGGGGGGGACATCTTCAGGGGTATCGGGCGCGGGCGCGATCGGCGACACCATCGTCACGTCCGGCAGGTGGGTCCCGCCGGTGAAGGGGTCGTTGAGGATGAACACGTCGCCCGGTTTCGGCTCGTACTCGCGAACAGCGTCGACGGCCGCGGGCATCGCGCCGAGATGAACCGGGATGTGTTCGGCCTGGGCGATCATCCGGCCCTCGGCGTCGAACAGCGCCGTCGAGCAGTCCCGGCGTTCCTTGATGTTCGGCGAGTACGCCCCGCGGATCAGGGTCTGGCCCATCTCCTCGGCGACGCTTTCGAGTTGGTTTCGCAGTACCTCGAGCGTGACCGGGTCGATCCCGTCGTCGCTCCCGTCCGTCGGTCCCGTCGTCTGGTCACTCATTGACGCTCACCCTGGATGTCCGCCGTTCGGCTCATTACAAGCGTTCCGTCCGCGAGAATTTTACCGTCCCACGCTGGCGGCACAACGGTCGTACTTTCGGCCTGTTCGAGGACCGCTGGCCCTGAAAGGGTCGTGCCCGCCTCGAGTCGATCGCGATCGTAGACGGTCGCCTCGTACTCTCCGATCCCCGGGAAGTGCGCGTCTCGGGTACTGACGACCGCGTCCCCTTCGCCATCGTGGCGAACGGTCGGCTCGGTGCCGGGAACGGTCGCCGTCGCGCGCAGGTTGACGATCTCGATTTCGGCGTCCAGTTCGTAGCCGTAGGCCCGCTCGTGGGCCGCATGAAAGCGCTCCGCGATCGCTCCGAGATCGATCGATTCGTCGACCGGCACAGTTAGTTCGAAGCTCTGCCCGGCGTACCGGCAGTCGGCTGCGCGCTCGACCTGGGCTCGATCGCGATCGGATGCGTCTGCGAGCACGTCGGCAACGAGACCGTCGTAGACCGATCCGAGCCGCTCCCTGTCGGCTCCCGCAAGATCGACGCCGACGGTTCGGACCGCGTCGTAGCTCTCGTCGGCCGCGAGCAGTCCGAACGCCGAGAGCACGCCGCCCGGTCGCGGCACGACGACGCGATCGACTTCGAGTGCGTCCGCGAGCGCGGCGGCGTGCATCGGTCCCGCGCCGCCGAACGCGACGAGCGCGAACTCCCGCGGGTCGTGGCCCCGTTCGACAGTGACCGATCGGATCGTCCGGGTCATCGTCGCGTTCGCCACGCGGTAGACGCCGCGGGCCGCCTCCAGTGCACTACTCAGGCCGGCCTCCTCGGCCAGCCGTTCGAGCGCGTCGTGAGCCGCTTCGACCTCGAGGGTCATCTCACCGCCAAGCGCCGTCTCGGGGCCGATGTAGCCCAGCACGACGTTGGCGTCCGTCACGGTGGGCTCGGTCCCACCCTTTCCGTAACAGGCTGGACCGGGGTCGGCACCCGACGATCGGGGCCCGACCCGGAGCGCGCCGCCAGCGTCGACCCAGGCGATCGAGCCGCCGCCTGCGCCGACGGTGTTCACGTCGACCATCGGCGTTCGGATCGGGAGGCCGTCGATCTCAGCGTCGGTCGTTCGCTCGGCCTGGCCGTCCCGGACGAGGCTCACGTCACTCGAGGTGCCGCCCATGTCGAAGGTGACGAGCCCCTCGACGTCGTCGTCGTCGACGGTCGCAGCCGCGCCGACGACCCCCGCCGCAGGGCCGGATAGCGTCGTCGTCACGGCGTGTTCGCGGACCGTCTCCGGATCGGCAATCCCACCGTTTGCCTGCATGATCCGTGGGGCCGGAATCCCAGCCTCGCCCGCTTCGTCGACGAGTCGGCCGACGTAGCGATCGATCGCCGGGCGAACGTAGGCGTCGACCGTCGTCGTCGACGTGCGCTCGAACTCGCGGAACTCCGCGAGCACCTCGTGAGAGGCCGAGACGGGCACGTCCAGTTCCTCCCGGAGTATCTCGGCGACGAGTTGCTCGTTTTCGGGGTCGGCGTAGGCATGGAGCAGCGAGATGGCGACCGCTTCGACGTCGTGGTCGCGCAGGGTCGCGGCGATCTCCCGTATTTCCGCGGAATCGACCGCGCGTTCGACGCCGTCGGTCGTGGTTCGCTCGTCGATCTCGAACCGTCGCTGGCGCGGAACCAGCGGGTCGGGCTTTTCGGCGTCCAGATCGTAGAGATCCGGTCGGTCCTGTCGCCCGATCTCGAGCACGTCTCGGAACCCACTCGTGGTGACCAGCGCCGTCTTCGCACCGCCTCGTTCGAGGAGGGCGTTGACCGAGACGGTCATCGCGTGGGCGAACTCGTCGATCTCGTCAGGGTCGATCGCGGCGCGATCGCAGGCCTTGTACAGTCCGTCGAGGACGCCGACGTGCTGGGGCTCGGTCGTCGGCACCTTCGCGGTGACGAGCCGATCGTCGACCGAGAGCGCGACGTCCGTGAACGTCCCACCGACGTCGACACCGATCCGGGGGCTTCGCTCCCTGTCTGCTGGCTCGACTAACTGGTCGTCACGTTCCATCGATATCTGCCCGTTCGTACTGGGCCCGCTTGTATCGTCCGGGACAGCGGTCTACGTCTGCTCTCTCGATCGGGTACCGATCGAGTGGCTGACGGTCAGCCCGACTTTGCGTCTTCGCTCGTGTAGTGATCGACTGTGATCGCCCCGTCGTCGACAGTTGCAACCAGCATCGTCGCCTGATCGGCCGGGCTTGCCCCCGTCGCGCTGCCGGGGTTGAGTACCCGGACGCCCTCGATCGTCGTGTCGACGACCTCGTGGGTGTGGCCAGCGACGGCGATCGGGTCGACAGAGGGCCCCGTTTCCGACCGTGCAGTGTCGAGCACCCGGTCATCCCAGCCTGCTGGCGACCCAGTCCCGTGTGTCACGACGAACGTCGCTCCCTCGATCTCGATCGTCGCCGTCGACGGGAGATCGAGCGACGGAGGGTCCATGTTTCCCAGGACGGCTGTCAGATCGCCGTCCGCGAGGTCGGAGAGCCGATCGTAGCTGTCTTTCGAGTCGAAGTCACCCGCGTGGATCGTATGGTCGGCGCGTTCAATCTCGTCGACGACCCATCTCGGAACGGCGCTCGCGCGCGATGGGACGTGCGTGTCTGCGACGATAGCGATGCGGGACATGAGAGTCACGACTGCGTACGACGTCCGACTCCGAAAATCGATCGGCTGTGATCGCCGGCCTACGTTACTGCTCTGAGTCGTGAACGTCCTCCCACGGTACGCTGCCCTCTTCGAGAATCCGCTCGGCATCGAGCGCCGCCGAATTGAAGGTGTCGAGCAGCTTACCCTGTGGCGGCAACTGCTCGCCAGGGACGTAGTTATCCGGATCCGCAGGCTCCGTCGCAGGGCCAGTCGCCTCGTCGGCGACGATCCGCATTCCCATCCCGTGGTCCTCGTGTGGCGGACAGTATAGATCGTAGACACCGGCCTCCTCGAACGGACAGAGCCAGTAGGTCTCCGTCGCCATCATTGGCGACGAAAGTGGCTCTGCGTCTTCCGGCGTTCGGGGCGACCGTCCGAACTCCTCGTGGAACGTCGCGACCGAGTGGTCCAGCGTCAGGAAATTGAACTGGACGACGTCGCCCGTCTCGATCGCGAGTCCGGCCGGTTCGAAGTAGAACTCCGGTGGCATCTCCTCTTCTGCTGGCGGGTTCATCAGAAGGTCGACCTCGTGATCCGGCTCGACTGGCGGTTCCTCGTCCATCGACGTCGACGAGTAGCCGTACCGTTCGTGAAGTTCGCTCCCAGACTCGTCGTCGGTTTCGGTCTCACCGCCCGCGTCGTCGTCGCTCCCGAGACAACCCGCGAGCATCGCGCTGCCGACTGCAGTCGCTGCCAAGAATGTTCGTCGATCGGATGCAGTGTTCGAATCCGCTTCTGTAGTTTTGTCTGACATAATTGCGTACCACGATAGTCTTCACGTCAAGACTATAACAATACTGAAGATATCTACGGGTATATTAATATGTTTTGTTATGTTGCTGTCGAAGTCGCTCCCATATTGCGGTTTTCGATCGATCCATGTGCTCTCGGCGAACGGTTTCACGCCCGCACCGATCGATCGAAAGCACCACAGCCCTGGCCAACCTGCAAACGGCTATGGGAGACGACACAGCCCCCACGCACGTCGTCACTGCGTTCCTTCGAAACCGCGGCGAGATACTGCTCTGTCGCCGAAGCGACGCGGTTGGGACGTATCAGGGGCAGTGGGGTGGCGTTTCCGGTTTCGCGGAAGGCGACCCCGACGAACAGGTCCGCGTCGAGATTCGCGAGGAGACGGGCATCGACGTCGAGACCGACGTCTCGCTCGTCCGATCGGGCCGGCCGGTCACGTTCGAGGATCCGGAGCTCTGCCGGGAGTGGGCAGTCCATCCATACCTCTTCGACTGCGAGACACGGGAGATCGAACTGAGCGAGGAACACGACGCCGCCGAGTGGGTCCCGCCAACGGCGCTGTGTGATCCAGACGACGATCGCGAACCAGTGCCGAAGCTGTGGCAGGTCTACGAGCGCGTGGCCCCGACGCTCCGATCGATCGCGGCCGACGACGACCACGGTGCGGCATCTCTCTCCGTTCGCGCACTGGAGGTGTTGCGCGATCGAGCGGGCGTCTGCGTTCGGGAGCGTGCCGAGTATGGAGCCGACCCCGACGACGAGTGGGACGAACTGACGGAACTCGCCAGAGCGCTTCTCGAAGCCCGCCCCTCGATGGCCGTGCTCCGAAATCGGGTCAACCGGGCGATGGCTGATGCACGCGACGAGACCGACGGCGGCGGCCCGCCCGGTGCGCCCGCCGTCCTCGATGCGACGATTGCAGGGATCGATCGGGCACTCGCGGCCGACGAGACGGCTGCGGCGACCGCAGCCGATCGGATCGAGGGAGCAGTCATGACGCTCTCACGATCGGGAACGGTCCTCGACGCGCTCCGGGCGGCCGAGCCGTCACGGGTGTTCGTCGCTGAGTCCCGGCCTGCGCGGGAAGGCGTTTCGGTCGCAGAGGCGCTCGCTGGCGACTGTCCAGTGACGCTCCACACCGACGCCGCGGCGGCCCACGTGCTCGCGAGCGAGGCGATCGATCGGGTCGTCGTCGGTGCCGATACGATCCTCCCGGACGGCTCCGTCGTGAACAAGACCGGGACCCGATCAGTGGCGATCGCTGCCGACCGGGAGGGGATTCCCGTCTCCGTCGTCGCGGCCACCGACAAGGTCTCGACTCGCGAGGAGGTGAATTTGGAGTCCGGCGATCGATCAGCGGTGTACGACGGGGAGGCGTCGATCGACGCGGCGAATCCGACCTTCGACATGACGCCTGCCGGTTGCATTACGGAGTTTCTGACGGAGCGCGGGGTGGTCGCTCCCGACGAAATCGGGGCGGTCGCGGCGGCCCTTCGCGATCTCGAGGCGTGGCAGCCGGGCGGTGAAACGACAGATGGAAACCACTCGATCGAGTAGGGACACACGGCGGCCGTGACGAAGTGTTACCCCCTCCGAGCCCCTTGTGACGAGGGATTTTTCCAGAGCCGCCACCTTCACACTCGTCGTCGTTCTGCTAGCAACAGTTGTCATCTGCAGGCAAAGCTTGAACCCAAACTCGTCCGTACCGATCGGTATGCAGTTCGAGCTCGACCGACTTGGCGTCCACGACTCCGTCGCAGCAGTGTTTCCACCTGCAGAACTGGCAGATTTCCTCACGGGGCTCCCGATCGAGGTCTCCACGATCGGTGACGACGAAATCGCGACCTGTGACGCGGTCGTCACCCTCGAACACCGCGACGCGTTCCTCGAGTGTGCCTGGGTGCACTCGATTCAGGCTGGCGTCGATCGGTTTCCCTTCGACGAATTCGAGGAAAACGGTGTGGTGTTGACGAACAGCACGGGGATCCACGACCGGACGGTCGGCGAGACGGTCGCGGGCTACTTGCTTTCGTTTTCACGGCGGCTCCACGAGTATGCTACCGCCCAGCAAGACCGCCGCTGGGACCGTCCCGAGTGGGACGAGGCGTTCACCTTACCTGGGACGACCGCCTGCGTCGTCGGGACGGGGACTCTCGGAAGCGGCGTCGCAGACATTCTCGGCCCACTCGGCGTTCGGGTCTTCGGTGTCCGTCGCTCCGGTGACCCCGTGCCCGGTTTCGAGGAGATCTATCCGAACGAGCAACTGCATGCGGCGATCGCCGATGCCAACTTCGTGATCGCGACGGTGCCACTGACCGACGGGACGCATCACCTCTTCGGGGCCGAAGAGTTCGAACGGATGCGCGACGACGCCTACTTCGTCAACGTCGCCCGCGGAGCCGTCGTGGACGAACCAGCACTGGTCGACGCGCTCGAATCGGGATCGATCGCGGGTGCCGCCCTCGACGTTTTCGAGACCGAACCCCTCCCTGAGTCCTCGCCGCTGTGGGGGATGGATGACGTGATCGTCACGCCCCACTGTGCGGCCTACACGCGCGACTACTTCCGTGACGTCGGCGAGATCGTCCGCGAGAACGTCGATCGACTCGCAAGCGGCGAGGCGTTCCACAACCAGGTCGTATAGAGAGCCGGGGACCGATCGGTTCCGGCGAGAGCGACGCTGAGAGCGCCTCGTCGATCACAGTGACAACGTCTCGAATCGATCGGGGAAGACGACTCGGCCGTCGAACTCGGCTTCCGCCTCTTTTTTGAGCCGAACCGGTCGCTCGTATCGATCGGCGACGTGGACGAGCCAGAGTTCGTCGGCGTCGGTTGCGTCGGCGAACGCGCCGGCCTCCCGGGCGGTGGCGTGGCCGAGGTCGGCTGCGAGGTCGGCGTGCTCGTCGGCGTACATCGATTCGTGAACGACGACGTCACAGCTACCGACGGTCTCCCGGAGTGCCGGGCTGGCCGTCGTGTCTGCGGTGTAGACGACTCGTCTGTTTCCGTCGAAAACGAGCCCCTGCGTCGGAACGGCGTGGTCGGCCGGGCAGACCTCGACGGTCACGTCGCCGACGGTGAACCGATCGCCGATGGTCGTCTCCTGGATTCGATCGTCTTCGGCCAGCAGTTCTTCGAGACCGGGCGTGACGACGCCGGCGAGCGTGCGCAGGTCTGCGAGCGTGTCTTCGCTCCCGCGAATCGTCAGCGGGGAATCCGGTTCGGCGGCGCGAATTGCACCAATCCGGGTAAAAAACCGCCCGAGGAGGAAGAACGGGA
>LFCJ01000181.1_pt1 | contig 36034 bp, 45 predicted proteins | sample 643141 | NCBI WGS metagenome assembly LFCJ01 (sample SAMN03766243, study PRJNA286221) | soda lake metagenome | biome: soda lake; feature: Kulunda steppe; material: water; isolation source: sample B1-Br-g2 brine of Lake Bitter-1 | place: Russia: Kulunda steppe | collected 2010-07
GGTCAAAGAACTGAACAAGGAACTAGAAAAAATGTGGACACAAGAGAAAGAAGTCTGGCAGCTACAGCACAATTGATAGCTGCTAAAAACAGAATACCTTGCGGCATCAAGAAATTAAGACTAGATAACAAAACAAACTATAGGCTAGTGTTTACAGTTTCCGACAATATAGTCATAGAAGATGGAAAAATGAAGCTAAAAGTTCTCAGAAAGAAAGAATTATCTAGAAACTCCCCTAGAGAAGTAGAACCTCAACAGAAAGTATATAATCTCCAAGTAAAAGACGACGAGAGCTATTGCACAACCACAGTAGCGCTTCACAATTGTCAAATACATGTCAAAAATGATACAGTCAAATTATACACTAGAAGACTTGAAGACGTTACAAAGCAGTTTCCTGATGTTAAAAGCGCAATAGAGAAACAGGTTGATGCAGAAAACTGTATTATTGATGCTGAAATTGTTGGCATGAAAGACGGAGATGTAATTCCCTTTCAGAAGCTTTCCAAGAGAATAAAGAGAAAGTATGATATTGAAAGATTAAGAAAAGAGATTCCTGTAGAGGTAAGGCCTTTTGATTTACTATACATGAACAAGTCTTACATGATGGAGCCTTACAAAGAGAGATTAGAGGTCTTAAGAGACGTAATTGAGGAAAATGGTGACATAAAATTTGCTGATCAGATTATAACTTCGGACATAGAGGACGTGAACGAGCTGCAGCAGAAAGCACTAGCAGCTGATCATGAAGGTGTTATGATGAAGTCATTGGAGGCAGAGTATAATCCTGGCTCTCGAGTGGGTTACATGGTGAAGCTTAAGCCTGTGATGGAAACTCTAGATTTAGCAGTTATAGGGGCCGAATGGAGCGAAGGCCGTAAGAGTGGCTGGCTTGGGCGCCTCAAGCTTGGTTGCTGGAACCAGAACACGGAAGAATATGAGATGGTGGGACGAATGTCTTCAGGCCTTACAGATAAGCAGCTTGAAGAAGTAACTGAGCGTCTGAAGCCGCTAATCACTGCGGAAGATGGTCGTGATGTTGAACTACTACCTGAGGTTCTTTTAGAGGTTGAGTACGAGGAAGTTCAAAAAAGCCCTACGTATAATTCAGGATATGCATTGCGTTTCCCGCGCCTAAAGAAGTTTAGAGACGATAAAGAACGGCCTGATAGTAAAGAAAAAGTTGAGAGACTTTACAAGTCTCAATAATGACTTATGCGTGTTTCTGAGCCTTATGAATTTTCATACCTCGTTCAGTGTCGAACTCTTTCCCACAGACAGGGCATTTATTCCTTGTAGACGTCTCGGTTTCTTGGTGTTCCTTTTCTTTTTTCTTTGACTTCTCTTTCTTTGTCTCAAGTCTCTGTTGTATATCAAATCCTCTATCTGTATCTTTTTGCATACGCAGCTTCCACTCATCACTCTCAAGCCAGATTATGAACGCACCAACGATCACAAGTAGCGGGCCAATCACTGCTTGAGTAAAGTTTAGTATCTCTGTCGAGTAAGTCAGCGATGCAAAGATTCCTAGTACCACCATAAACGCTCCTATAAACACTTTTAGTCCTGGATGCATGTTATCACAACTAAACGATGACAAAAAGCTCTTTTATTTGTTCCGCTTTCTCAGACTAGGGTTTATAATATTTGTCGCAGAACACGAAGTTACGAGCTGACACAGGATGACTTATTACAAATACGCCAGAAAACAGTACGACCAGCCTAAAGAGAATCTTGATGAAGTATGGCAGGAAAGACTGCAGAAATGGAGAAGAGAAGGAACAATTGAAGAAGTAGAGAACCCAACAAGAATCCCTAAAGCACGACAGCTCGGGTACAAAGCTAAAAATGGTTTTAATATAGTAAGAGTACGGATTCGGAAAGGAGGAAGTAAAAGACAGCGTCCAGCAGGAGGAAGAAGACCAGCAGCAGCAGGACAAAGTCATTACAGCTCCAAGAAATCTAAACAAGTAATCGCAGAACAGAAAGCATCCAAAAAATATTCTAATCTAGAAGTTCTCGCAAGCTACTGGGTAGCAGAAGATGGAAACTACAGATGGTTTGAAGCAATCATGGTAGACCCAAAACACCCTGAAATCCAGAGTGACGATGATCTTAACTGGATTTGCGATCAGAACAACAGAGCAGAAGAAGGCAAAACTCCTGCCTCAAGAGAAAGCAGAGGTCTACGCAACAAAGGAAAAGGCGCAGAAAAAGTGAGGCCCTCTCAAAATTCTCAGGGCGGTAGAGCAAAGTAAAAAACTAAGGCCCTAATAACAAATTCATGGGCTTCCACGACTTTTTAATCAATTTTCAACCAGAAAACACTCTCGGATGGAGCCAGCAATCTATAGACTCAAAAACAACTCTACTCCAAGAAGAAAACTGGGGAGAGCTTAAGAAACAGATTCAGCAAAAAAGCAGTGGCGCAGAAGTTTTAGTCTATCTTGGCGGCAAGAACAAACTTAATAGGAAAGCTGTAGAAGATTCTCGTATCGATATACTTCTCCATCCAGAGCATCATAGAAACGACTCGGGACTAAACCATGTTTTGGTCAAAGAAGCAGCCAAAAATAATGTATCAATAGGTATGGACTTCTCAAAACTCTACAGCGCAGAGAGAAAGGATAAAGTGATGGCAGACTGGCGTAAAAATTTGAAACTATGCGAAAAATATGGTGCGCCTTACATAATTACAACAAATGCCTCTGAAAAACGAGAACTACGCGCTCCCCGAGATTTAGCAGCTCTAGTAACAGTATTAGACGGAAATGGAATTAAAGCAGTAAAGCACAGACCTAAAAAAATACTTGAAAGAGTTGAAAAGCACAAGAGCGGAAGATTTGTAGGGTCTGGCATAGAAGAGGTAGAATAATGAAAACTTTACCTAAGTCTCTTAGAGAAAAGAAACGATATCTCAAGATAAAAATCGAATCAAATAATCGAAAAGAGTTTTCAGAAGTAGTGGACCTCATAAGAAGTGCCATAAAAGAGTTCTCGGGAGAAAAAGGACTATCAAATGTAGAACCTTGGATTCTTAAAGAAAATTTTGATTACAGAGAACAATGTTTCATAGTAAAAGTGAATCGAGACTTTGAGAATGAATTCCGTGCAGCAATTATCCTCTATGATATAAATGGCCTAATTTATACGGAAAAAGTTTCAGGCACTCTAAAAGGCCTTCAATCATCTTGAGTTATATTTGTCAATGTATCCATACCTGTTTCAAAGTCATCCCATAGTGTAACAAGTCCATGTATGGCTTGTTCTATAACCCCCATCTCAGAAATGGGCTTATCGCTTTCACGAATCTCGTCAGTATCTATAAAACCTGTTTCACTATCATTAATCGACTCATTCCCATTAGACACTATATCCCCCGCATCTTCAGGCGAAGTATCTTGTGGAGCAGGTTCAGAAATATGGACCATAAATACAGTCAACACAGACAGAAAAAACATTAGCCCCATTAGGAGCACTGCCGCCTGTGTCGAACTATTCATTAACTTCTCTTTAGTTATACTGCAATTTATAACACAATGGTCATCAGGCCTTTTAAAAGAGTTAGTTTATAAATCCAATTTAAACCGTATATAAATTGTTTATAAACGGTTGTAAGGTGAAACAATGCTATGGTAGAGAATAAAGATATCGAAATACAAAACGTCGTCGCATCAGCCACATTCGATCAAAGACTTCCTCTTGACAGGATCGCTATATACCTTGAAAACACAGAGTACGAGCCAGAACAGTTCCCAGGCCTAGTATACAGACTCCAGGAACCAAAGGCCGCAGCACTACTGTTCGGTTCAGGAAAAGTAGTTTGTACTGGTACAAAAAGCCCAGAACAAGCTAAAGAAGCAACGCACAAGATTATAGATGAGCTTAGAGAAGCGGATGTCGAAATCGGGACTAAACCTGACGTAACAGTACAGAATATTGTTGCTTCAAGCCAGCTAGATGGGAACCTAAATCTAAACAGAATCGCATTCGAACTAGTTGGAACAGAATACGAGCCAGAACAATTCCCAGGCCTAGTATACAGACTCGACGATCCATCAGTAGTATTCCTACTCTTCAGCTCAGGTAACCTAGTATGTACAGGCGGTAGAACCTATGAAGATGTGGAAAATGGAATTGAGCGACTAGAAGAGAACTTGAAAGAAATCGGTGCGCTTTAAGCACCATCATTTCCTCTTATTTTCCAAAACACAGTCTAAAGCTTTTAATGCAGTTCTTCTAGCATTTTCAGGCATATTCAAATCTTTATTTTCTAACTCTTCGCGAGAAAACCACCTAATATTTTCTTCAGCATACTCTTGATCTTCAATTTCATCCACGAGCCGTCCCAAATACTGAAAATCGCAATGCCAATGATGCTCATCAACCTGATGTAAATTAACATTCAAGGGTTGAGGCAGATCAAAACTGTCATCTAGCTCCGTATTAGCCCCTATAATTTCTATTTCTATACCCGTCTCCTCTAAAGTCTCCCTAATAGCACACTCATCCGGCGTCTCACGGCTTTCAATATGACCTCCAGGTTGGAGCCAAACACCATATTTTTTGTGGTTCAAGAAAAGCACCCTTTGTTTTTCCACAACAAAAGCTCCAGCAACAAAATCTCTGTTTGCATCTTCTGGCACTCTCAAATCCATCCTATCCCTCCTACGTAATGAAAAATGCTCTTAGATTTTTATCTATAAGCTATCATCATCTCCAGTCAATCTTACCTACAATTTCTTCTATCTCCTCTGCAAGTTCGAAATCACGTTCGGTCAAACTTTCAGCATCGTGACTCCATAAATCTATCTCCACTCCCCCATATTCCACGACAATCTTAGGATGGTGGAAATGCTTTTCTGCAAGAGCAAATATTGAATTAGCGAAAAAGCATGCTTCCCGATAACCATCAAATTCAACCCTTGTAACTAATTTGTCCTCTTTAAGGCTCCAAATACTGGTTTCGTTTAATTTTTCTTCTATTTGCTCTTTAGATAGTTCTGTCATGTACTGTTTGTAGTAGTTGATCTTTTTCACTTTTACCTGCAAAATTACGAATATGGATTATGGAGAAGCGGTCTCAGACTTTGAAGAATTCTTCGCAGAAGTTTATGAAGATCAAGTCTTAGAAGCCGAGAGGAAAGGAAAAGACTCCATAGTTGTAGAATTCGAAGATTTAGATGTTTTCAGACCTGAACTCGCTGATTATATAAGAGAAAATCCTGAAAACGCTGTCGATGCAGCCAAAGAAGGAGTGGAAGCAGTAGATCTTGCAGACCGAGACATAAACGTTAGGTTCTGCAACATGGCTGAAGAAGACTACGTACTGCTAAAAGACCTGCGTTCCGAGCATTTAGGCAAGTTTGTACCAGTGGAAGGAATGATTAAACGAGCTTCTCAGGTTAAACCCGAAGTTGTTGCTGCCGTTTTTGAATGCACTCAGTGCGGCGACAGGTATGAAAAAGAGCAGGATTCTTCCCAGCTTAAATCCCCTTATAAATGCGAGTGCGGTTCAAAGAGATTCGAAGTGGATGAAAAAATTATGACTGATACACAAATCGTGACCTTAGAGGAGAATCCAGAGAGCCGTGAAGGCTCCGAACAGCCATCGAGTCTTTCAGTAAGGCTTGAAGGAGATCTTGTAGACCCAGAGTTCCAGAAAAAAGTAGTACCGGGAAACGTAGTAGAAGTTACAGGTGTACTGAGAGAAAGACCTCTGAAGAAAAACTCGAAAAAGTTCGATATCTACATGGAGGCTAACAACGTGGAACCACGACAACAAGAGTTTGAACAACTTGAACTAACTGATGAAGAAAAAGAAGAAATCCGCGAAATGGCCTCAGACGAAAATATATTTGACAGAATCGTTAACTCAATCGCGCCCAGCATATACGGCCACGAACGAGTAAAAGAAGCAATAGCACTCCAAATGTTTGCAGGAGTCAGAAAGACACGAGATGATGGCATAAAGAGCAGAGGCGACATACATATACTATTAATTGGTGAACCCGGAACAGGTAAATCTCAGCTATTAAAATTTACAGGAGAATTAGCTCCTAAAGGCCGATATGTTGTAGGAAAATCCAGCACAGGTGCAGGCCTCACTGCCTCAGTAGTAAAAGAAGAATCTACAGGAGAATTCAGCCTGGAAGCAGGAGCAGTTGTGTTAGCGCATAAGGGTCTGGCAGCAATCGACGAAATAGATAAGATGAGTGTCGAGGATCGTTCCAGTTTGCACGAAGCAATGGAGCAACAACAAATTTCGGTTTCGAAGGCTAATATACAAGCGACTTTGAATGCTCAGACTTCTATACTTGCTGCAGGAAACCCGAAATTAGGAAGATTTGATCCTTATGAGCCAATTCCTGAACAGATTAATATTGGGGACACGTTGCTTTCGCGTTTTGACTTTATATTTCCTGTTACTGATGAACCTGATAAAGAAAGAGATTCTGAGCTAGCATCTAAAATACTATCTAACCACAGGGAGCCTCAGGATCAGGACGTAGATATAGACCAAGAAAAACTGAGAAAATACGTTGCTTATTCAAAGAGAAATGTTAGACCTGATCTTACAGAAGAAGCCACAGATAGAATACAGGACTTCTATGTTTCGATGCGATCTTCAGGAGATGAAGATAGTGTTCCTATAACTGCACGTCAATTAGAGGCGATGATACGTATTGCTGAGGCTTCTGCTCGCGCACAGTTGAAAGAAGAAGTAGATGAGAGTGATGCTCAGAGGGCGATTGATATACTGACATATACTCTGGAACAAATAGGCATGGATCCTGAAACAGGAGATTTTGATATTGACCGTATCGAATCAGGAGTATCTTCAAGTCAAAGAAACAGAATCCAAACATTAAAGCACTTAGTTGATGAGCTAGCAAAAGATGATGGTTCTGCAGAAATCGAATCTGTTCTTGAAAGAGCTTCTGAAGAAGGAATTGATCAGGAAAAAGCCGAAGATATAATAGAGAGGCTTAAGAGAGAGGGAGAGCTTTTTGAGCCGAAACAAGGTTTCGTTCAGAAGATTTGAAGAGGGTTATATTCATAAGATTCAACTCGGGGATTTGATACATGGCCGACCAGCAAAGAAGACAGACCGCTAAACTTGCAGATTTTGAACAATTGAACTCAGGCAACTATTTCCAGAGAGAAGGCTTTGAACCAAACTTTTTGCTTACCCCGGATGGTAGAAGACTTTCAAGGGCTCGAGTTGTAGCCACAGTAGTTGACAGCTTCATAAATGATGATGAAACTTATGGATCGATCACACTTGATGACGGTCAAGATACCTTACAAATCAAGTTTTTCAGTGAAATAGATCAGATGAGAGAGTTTGAAGTAGGCCAAATATTAGAAGTAATAGGAAAAGTCCGTGAATATCAGGGTCAGATCTATCTAGATGGCGAAACGCTAGTGGCTGTAGAACCTGAAAAAGAAATGTTGCATCAGCTTAGGCTAGTAAAAACCATGGAAGAATGGACTCAGATACGCGAAACTGTTAAGCAGTTGAAAGAGTCCGGAAAAGATCATGAAGACATAGAAAAAGAGATGGCAGGCACTCTGAATAAAGATGAGGTAGATTCATTACTACAGAGCTTCAATGAGGCCTTCAGCTCAGATTCACAAGGAGAAATGGCCAATATAGAGAGAGATGTTCTCGATGCAATAAAAGAGCTGGATGATGGCGAAGGAGCTGATTACTCTGACATATTGGACGAAGTTGATGAACCAGAAGAAAAGCTGGAAAGCACAGTTAATTCGCTACTTTCAGAAGGTACTTGTTATGAACCAAAGCCAGGAAAGATCAAGAAGCTCTGATTCGTGACTTGGTAGTGATAAGTATTTAAGCTCTAAGATTTTGAATTTCAATATGGCCTCAGAATTCCCATTCCAAAAACCTGGAAGCGAGATTATTAGAGCCAAAGCTGAGACAAACGAACAACTACAAGACCTAAGTAACTATTTTGTAGACGCGACAGTCCTACTTCAAGAACGAGATTGGCTCAACGAAGATGCAGATTTGTGGCCTGAAAGAAATAAAGAAGATCTCAATGTAGATATTGAGGCATACTCAGTAAATCTTCCAGAAGGTTATGTGAAGGAATTTTCGGATGGAGAAGACAAATTTTTCGCTTACGGAGCAGTTAGTCGTCCTTCAGATTTATTGGAAAAAGGCAAAGCACCTATATTCATATCAGACACAGTTCTATCTGAACTCGATATTGCTGAAATATCCGGCTATATCATGCATGAAGTTGTAGAAGTACAGAATGCTGACAATGTTGATCTGACTAACGTAGGCGTACAATTAAGAACTGCTAGAAATTTAGAAAAAATTCATGAGTATCGAAACGAACTAGAACATGAACTCGGGCCCCTACCATTAGATGTCAACGAGTCAGAAAGAGCGGCCACATACTCAAGACAAATGGGAGAATATTTTAATTGGTTTTAAACTGGGCGAAATTAGGCAAGATTAAGAAACTTTAGGACCCAATCTTTTACTATGGATTACGACGAAATGCTGGAAAAAGGTCGAGAACAGGTACCTGACGAACTTTCTTCAGGTGAAAGATTTGAAATGCCTGAAGTCAAGACTCGTAGAGAAGGATCAAAAACCGTTCTAGAAAACTTTTCTGAGTTCGCAGACAAATTCAATCGAGACCAAAAACACCTCTCAAAATATATTCAAAACGAGCTCGGTACAGCAGGTCACATTGATTCAGATAAACTAGTCCTTAATGGAGAATTTCGTAGAGGTCAAGTTACTTCTCGTATAGAAGCATACACTGACGAATATGTTTACTGCCCGGAATGCAACAGACCTGATACGAAACTTCTAAAGGAAAAAGGTGTTGAAATGTTGAAATGCCAAGCCTGTGGAGCCCGCAATCCTGTATAATTCGTGCTTTATAAGACTCGGGGATAACGGGATTTTAAGGTGTATTAAACTATGTCTCAAGAAATGAATTCACAGCAAATCTTGCAGATTATGCAACAGAAGCTCGGTAACCTTGAGCTGACTGTACAAGCACTTCTAACGATTCTACAGGAAGAAGGAATCGTAGACCAAGATGAGCTTAACGAAAAAGCTCAGGAAATTGTCGAAGAAATGCAGCAACAGCAGCAGGAAATGGCAGAAGAAATGGGAGATCTAGAAGACGAACTAGAATAGATTCTCTTTCTTCTCTGAGCAAAGCAAACCAAAAACATATTTTCCTTATTTTTCCTTAAACTCAAGATGAGATTCGCAAAGATCAGATAAAGGACCCTCCTTACACTTCGGATGACGAGCTTTGCAATATTTTCGACCGTACTCAATCAGCAAACGATGAAACTCGTACTTAATATCATCAGGTACTTCTTCATCAAGCAACTTGTGAGCCTTCTTACGCGAAGTATCTTCAGGAATTAAACCCAGCCTCTTTGAAACCCTATGAACATGCGTATCAACAGGCATAACAGGCCTATCAAAATGAAAACACAGAATAATAGCCGCAGTCTTGGGGCCTATACCCGGAATATCTTCAAGCCAAGCTTTTGCATCTTCTACATCCATATCATTTAGAAAATCCAGACTATATTCTCCGACCTCTTCGCGAGTAATCCTTAGCGATTCCTGTATCCTTTCAGCCTTTGTAGGCCCAAGACCCGCAATTCTTATAGTATCTATTAATTCTTCTCTATCAGCATTCTCAACATCTGTCCAAGAATCATACTTTTCTTTCAGTTTTTTGAATGCCTTATCACGATTGATATCATTAGTGTTCTGAGAAAGTATAGTCTCTACAAGATAATCTATTCCAGACTGATCTTCAGGCCTTGGAGCCTCACCAAAATAGTCCTTCAATCTTGAATTTATTTCTCGTATTTCTTTTTCCATTATTACATTGCACTAGTTCCCAGAGCTTTTTAACCTCTGAACCTGATAAAAGTTCTCTCTAGGCGATTTCAACGGATCAAATCCTCCAAGATACTCGCCATCAAATCTTTTGCAGATTTCTCTATCCCCTAACACATAATAATACTCTAGCTTTTTCACCTGATTTTCAACCTTTTTCAAGTGCTGCTCTATCTGTTCCTTTCTCTTTCTCTCAAAACGACCTTGTGAAAACCCTCCTTTTCCATGTTTTCTATCTACTCTATCTCTAATTTTCTCTAACTCCTGAAGTTCACCATCTTCCTCCATTACCACACGCGAATCTCCTCGAGAAACCTGAACCCAAGTTTTTTTCTTATCGAAGAACTTCAATATCCCTCCAGTTTTGAAGCTAGTGCTTACAGAAAACATTTCAGAGAAAAATGGTCTAGCTCTGAAACAATAAGCACCCAAATCTTCATCATAGAATAATAAAATGCCTTCTTTCCCCGAAAGTTGTTCAAAAAGATTTTTAGGAACAGAATTTTTGATTTCTGTTACGTTCGAATGATCTCTCAGCTTTTTGGGACTATAAACCGTAACTAAATTTTTTCCTTCTATCATTCCAAGCTTTTTCAAAGAGTTCTTAAGAGCATTAGGAGTTATAGATTCAAAATCCGAGGTTTTTTCAGATTTAGTTCTAGAATTCCGATCTTCCAAGCTTTGGACCTTATCTCTGAGTTTATTGATTTTTTTCTCCGCATCCTGTTTTTTATGAGAAAGCTCGCTTCTACGCTTCTTTTCTGCTTCAAGCTTTTTCTGAGTTTTTTCTAGTTTCTCCTCTATGTTCAACAAGTCTGTTTCAAGACTGTCTATTTGCTCGTTTAGTCTCCGGTTTTTTGTCCACGGCAGCTCCATAATCTTAGTATACTGCTAAGATTTTGTATGGTTTTGGGCAATGCTTTTAAGTTTCTCTGATTGACGGTTTTGTAGTGGTAAAATGTCAGAACTGACAGTAGAGGAACTATCTCCTGAAGATGACGATGTCGAAATAACAGGAAAAATCGCAGAACTCCCAATCCCTAGAGCAGTATCTACTCGATATGGACAGAAAAGAATTGTTACTGTAGTCTTTGAAGACGATACAGGACAAATAGATCTAACTCTATGGGAAGAAGAGATTGATGCGATTGAAGAAGGAGCCAACGTCCAAATTACAGGCGCTTATGTCCGAGAATGGGCAGATGATATCCAGCTCAACATAGGCCGCGATGGAGAAATTGAGCAGGTCGAGTGAAAAAACTCTGACCTACCAATAATCATTTCTAACCCTTCCCTTTTCACCATTTCCTATTAAAATTCTCATCCAACTCTTTTTCTTATGAGCATAGAAGACAAAATCAAGAGCGTAGAGGAGAAATTAGAAAAAACTCCTGTGAACAAGGCTACAGAAAAAGAGAGAGGGAGACTTAAATCACGCATAGCCGAGCTTAAAGAACAGAAACAGAAAAAAGCAAAAGGAACCGGCGACACATCAGGATATGCAGTGGAAAAAAAGGGAGATGCTACTGTCGCACTTGTAGGTTTCCCTTCAGTAGGAAAATCTTCGCTTCTAAATGAACTAACGAATGCAGATTCAGAAACTGGAGAATACGAATTTACAACTCTCGATGTAGAACCTGGCATGATGAAGCACAAAGGCGCAAATATACAGATACTTGATGTGCCCGGACTCATAGGCGGTGCCGCAGATGGACGAGGAGGAGGAAAACAAGTTCTTAGTGTGGTACGGAACGCAGATCTCATACTTTTCTTGCTTGATCCAGAGGAAATGAGAGAGGAAGAAATTAAGAAAGAAGTATATGAAGTAGGCATCAGGACAAATGAAAGCCCTCCCGATATCAAAGTTGAGAAAAAAGGGCGTGGAGGACTAGATATACATGCAACAGTAGATTTAGACATTGAAAAAGACACTATAGAAGCTCTAATGCAGGAAAAGGGATTTGTGAATGCAAAAGTTACAGTACGAGAAAAAGTCAACCTTGATCGATTTATAGACGGTTTGATGGCTAACCGAAAGTACGTACCTGCAGTCACAGTTGTGAATAAAGCCGACACGATAGATGACAGAAACAAGTTCCAAGACCATGATTTAATGATTTCGGCAGAGACAGGAGAAGGCTTAGAAGATCTTAAAGACCTCATCTTTGAAGGCTTAAGCATGATAAGAGTCTACATGAAAGAGCGTGGAAAAGATCCTGATATGGAAGAACCTCTAATTCTAGAAGAGAACTCCACAGTAGAAGATGCATTAAATGAGTTACCCGGAGATATGAAAGATAGGTTCAAGAAGGCGAAAGTTACAGGCAGCAGCTCCAAGTTCCCTGGTCAAAAGGTAGGTCTTGACCATACGCTTGAAGACGAAGATGTACTAGAGCTAAACTTAAGACATATCTAAGATACTATCTTAGAAACCTTCGTTAACAGTTCTAAACAGTTAGCGCCTTTTAAACGGATTTGATTTATAAGATTTCACGTCAGTTTTCTATACAATGAGAGCCGATTTCATGGACGAAGCCGGCCAACATATTCCGGCAGAGTTCGAAAAAAAGGGGCTTATCTCCCGATGGCTGAATAAGATCAAACAGGCCTAAAAACCTCAATTTAACAGGCCTAAACCACATATCTTTCCCTCTTTATTTTAACAGTAGAGATAATACCGAATTTTAGTTAAGAAAATTATAGAAACGAAGAGAAAAATGGGAATTTATTCAACTAGCTTGGCGTTTACCAGTCCTTCCTGTCCAGGTCTAGAAGTAACTCTTGCTTTACCTTCAGGAGTGTTAATGATAGTGCCTTTTGTTAGAATAGATCGTCTTACATAGTTAGGATTTGCAGGATTCTCTTCTACCGACTCAATCTCTACCTGCTTAACTTCTCCATCTACTGCAAGGTTAACTGCCTCTGACCGCTTAGCCACTGCCTTGTTGTTTCCTCCTCTAGTCTTCTTTACCTTTACTTTGTGTTCTCCTACTTCAGGTTCAGAAAACTCAGATCCTAAGTCATATTTCCGAGACTTCCTGTACCTTCTGGTTCTACCGCCAGTATTCTTAGTCTTTGATCTGTTGTGCCATACAGCCATACTGTTATGTCCGTCCTAAAAAGTTATAAAGAGTCCGTAGACAAGTCTTTCAGACCGTTCTAACTAGCTTTATATAAGTTGGCGACTGATTTCTGGACATAAGGTGCAGTATTTATGTCCAACAACGGAAGGAGACCATTCGACGTACTAGACGGATCAAAGGGCGGAAACGTGCTCGTAAAACTCAAAGGATATGCAGGAAACACAACAGTCTCCGGCGAACTACAAGCATTCGATAAACACCTCAATGTGTGGCTCGAAAATGCTTCAGTAAAAACTGAAGATGGAACCACTCAGTATGGGAAACTATTCCTTAGAGGAGACAACGTCCTATTCGTCAGTCCAGAATAAAAAGTGATTCAAAATGGCATTAAACAAAGGAAAAAGAAACAAGAAAACCCACGGCAAATGCCGCAGATGCGGAAAAAAGGCCTACCACCTTCGTAAAAAGGTGTGTGCAGCTTGCGGGTTTGGAAAGACAGAAAAAAGAACAGATTTTCAGAAAGACAAGCCTAGAAAGGACTAGAACATGGATTTCAAAAAAATTGTTCTCTCTGAAATTGGAGATTACCTTCTAGAGGAACCCAGTCAAATGAAATGGACTGAAAAAGGTCTAGAGCTGAGGAATCCTTACGTAATCAACGAAGATGGCTTTGCACAACAAATTAAAGCTGAAAAACTTTTGATTACGCCCCATGTAGTCCAAGGTATTCAAGAAGGAGAGTTTGAAGAAGAGACAGTATAAAAGTTATCTCATTTAAGATTTACTAACTATGGGCCCGTAGCTCAGTCTGGCAGAGCAACGGCCTTTTAAGCCGTGAGTCGCGGGTTCAAATCCCGTCGGGCCCATATCTAAAATTTTATTCTACTGAGCATCTATCCGCTTTAGTCAACCAAAGGAAACAAAACCTAATCTGTCAAACATTATTCATGAAGATTTACGTGACCGGAGGCACAGGTTTTGTTGGGAGTCATTTAGCGCATAAATTAGTATGGGCGGGCCATGATGTTACTCTTGGAGGCTTAAACCCTGAGAGAACTCCGATTGATTTACCTGAAAATACTAGAGTTGAACAAATTGATATCACCGACCCCGAAACTTTGGACTTCTCCAGTCATGATGCAGTAATTCATCTAGTAGGACTTTCTCCACTTTTCAAACCTCGTATTTCTTATCATAGCGTTCATGTTGAAGGGACTGTAAATGTTATGGATGCCTGTAAAGAAGCGGATATTGAAAGCTACATCCATATGAGTGCGTTAGGAGCGAGTCCAAAAGAAGATACTGAATATCTGAGAAGTAAAGGGGAAGCTGAGATCCTGGTAAAAAACAGTGAACTAAACTGGACTATTGTCAGGCCATCAGTAATTTTTGGTAAAGGCGGACAGTTTCTAAGCTTTACAGAATCTTTGCTCACGCCTTTTATAACTGGGCTCCCTAATGGCGGGAAAAATAAATTCCAGCCTTTATATGTGGAAGACATTAGCGATTTGTTTGTTGAAATAGTAGAAGACAAAAAACACGCAGGCAAAGTCTACAATTTCGGAGGACCTGAAATTTACTCTTTGCATGATATTGCTAAGCTGATTGAAAAATCAAAAGGCCGATCTTTGAAAGTTTTAACAATACCTATGCCTTTAACCAAAGTTGCAATGACTGTAAGCGATAGATTAGGTCTTAAATTTGGATTAGACCAGTACAGGTCGCTGAAAAAAGATAATGTCACAGAAGAAAATAGTATTACTCAATTCAAAAAGCCAATTAATGAAATGAAAACTCTTCCCGAATATCTAGGATTATGATTAATCTCTTCCTAATCGCAGCGTTTTCTCTTATGATACTTGGAATATTAGGAAGTTTGCATCCAGGACTTCCCGGACCATTACTCTCTATCTCTGGAGTAATAATCTATTGGTGGAGTACAAACTACACGACACCCGGACCCATATTTTTCACCGTTATGTTTTTCACAGGTATTTTGGCCATAGTTCTAGACTATTTAGCAAGTTATTATGGTGCTGAACGTGGAGGTGCGTCAAAGAAAACTATTTACATGGCGGTAATCGCATCTCTTGTTTTTTTCTTAGTTACAGGACCTCTAGGAATCATAATAGGTACTGCTGGAACAGTACTTCTTCGAGAAATGATGTTGGGTAAAGAATTCGAAGAAGCATTCAACGCTGCTTTAATGACAACTTTGGCTTTACTAGGCTCAGTAGCTGCGAAAGTAGGACTCACCACGATAATCCTAATACTTTTCGTAATTTCTCTAATCTTCTAGGCCCTTAAACCTAAAAATATCGATTATCTCTATAATTTATGGATTTAGACAATCCTGAAAATTTTGATTTTGAAGCTAACCTATGCTACATCCTTGAGGACAATGAAGTTTTACTTATTAAGAAGAAGCGTGATCATGGCAAAGGTCTTTATAATGGACCTGGAGGAAAGATTGAGAATAATGAAACTCCAAGAGAGTCTGTAGTTAGAGAGGTAAAGGAAGAGACCTGTGTGACGCCTCTCAAACTAGAAAAAGTTGCTGAAATCGGTTTTTATTTTGGAGAAAATGCGTTTATGTACGTTCACGTCTATAAAACTGATCAGTATAGCGGCGAAGCTCATGAGACTGATGAAGCTAGACCCAAATGGTTCAATATAGAAAATATTCCTTATGGCGAAATGTGGCCCGATGATAGCTACTGGATGCCAGAGATGTTTGATGGAAAAACGTTCAAATCCGAATTTAAGCTAGATGAAGATGGTAAAGAAGTTCTGAACTACAAGCTAGAAGAAGAAAAGTTCTAGATGTTTTCAAGTGTTGTAGCCAGACCTTTTCGGTCACCGTAAACAAACTCTTCTGGCTCTTCGATGAAGCTAATTTGCTCCTTAATATATTCTGTCACATCCCCTACTCTATGTTCCGGAACTACTACTCCCTCAAAATAGTGTATAGGTGCCTGATACAGCTGAATTCTCTGACCTCTCTGTTCATAATCGTAGATATCTAAAACTTGATCCGATATTTTTACGCCAATATAGTCAGGACTTTCCGCGAACTCTTCAACACCATAATTTGCTGCATCTCCTGCACTGTATGAAAAACCAGGGCAAAAAACTTCTGACTTATTCATAACCGTCATTCTTCCCGATTTGCCCCAATTGCGAATTATATCTTCTAGCGTAAAGTTATCTGGATCGATGCCTAAACTTTCTAAGTCTTCACTATTACTGACAGATGAACTTTCATCCCCATTAAACTCAGTTGTAATTACTCGGTATAGATAGTCTCCATAATCCTTTTCTTGTATGACGTTAGCTAAGTTCAAGTCTAGAGACATGTGTTGTTATACTGCAGTAACAGTTTTATGGTATAAACTATCGCAACATTGATCCCGGAAAATCTATTACCTGAGTCTCATACTCTCCGCCCTCCCCTGCCGCATGAAACCCATATTTTTCCGAAAGCTCAATCAACTCTTCAACATTATCCTGATCCAGAACTCTACCTTCCCATTCTTTTTCAAGACCTCTAGCGGCAACATCAGTTATTTCGACTTCAAAACCCTTCCTGACAAGCCAGCGCATATAATTAACAGGATTCTCGCTCCACAAAGGCGTAAAAACTTTGAGCCCTAAACTTTCAGCTACTTTCTCCACTCTATCACGCTGATATGTAGATGCCAAGGCCCCCGAAACAACACCTTCTACCTCATAATCCTCCACAGCTTTTTCTAAACCCTTCTCTAAATCATTAAGCTCTTCCTCTTTTTCCCCCATTGTTTCCTGAAAGATTAACGGCACCCTCATTTTCGAGGCCTGTTCTTCAATTATTTTTTCCTCTTTTTTCGAGTCAAACATATAACTATCTCTATTCTCGGATCTCAAAGATAACAGACACGAAATTTCATTTTTCCGCCTCATTATTCTATATATGGCGGCGTTAGAGTCCTTTCCTCCCGATGTAAGAGCTACAAGCCTATTATTTGATTTTTGGACGTCTGAATTTTGCCGCTTAGAACCTCCTTGATACTCTCCGTTTCGTAAAGAGTTAAGATATGCTTGTTTACTAACAAATTCATTTTCCTTAGCCAACTTGCTGATAGCCTTATCGAAGTTGCTACCGTATTGTGCGGCAACCTTCCCTCTCCAAGCTACGTCTTCAGGCACACCTAACTTTACGGCAGCCTTTCTCAAAACATATTTCCTGTAGCCCTCAGACTGTTTCTGTTCGCTTGGAATTGTCAATGCGTTTTCTACCAAGTCACAATCAAGAAACGGGACTCTCAGCTCATACCCATTGCGGAATCCAATAACATTATCTCTATAGAGATCTCTTTCGAATAAACCTCTTAATCCCGAAAGACATTCTTTGTTTAAATAATTCTGCTGACGGTGATACCCGGCATATAGTTGTTCTGATCCTAATCCTGACATCACGACCTTTTCATCCCCATTAAGAGCCATATGAAAAGGCAAAGCAACACCTAATTTAACAGCACTTGTCGATGAAATCCAATTTGCAAGCTTAGGTAAAGCTTCTTCAACTTCTTCAAGAGCTACTTCTCGAATTTCTAAGTCTAAATTCATTTCTTCAGCCGTTTTTTCAGCCCATTCCAAGTCACGAGGCTTACTAGTGTTACCATACTGTATTCCTGACGTATAGCACGTAAAGTCTTTTTCTAACTCTTGTAGCGCTGCAGCAATTAACGTAGAATCAACACCGCCAGAAAACAAAAGACCTAATTCTGTGCTAGGTACTCTCTTTTCTACAGCTTTCAGAAATAATTCTTTGATTCTTTCCGCATTTTCTTCTACTGAGGCGTCTTTCTCATTTATCTCGAAGAACTCTCTCTGCTCAAAACTAATTTCTTTTGTTTTTCTATCATATCTGAGTATTTGTCTTGGATGGAGTTCACGTGCTTTAAGACCTGCTTTTTCCAGCGCTTGTTTTTCCGATGAAAATGAAAAAGTCTCTGTAGAGTACCATATTGGATTAACTCCCAGTAGATCTCTTGCAAGTATTAATTCATCTTCATCACAGTATGCAAACGCGTAAATACCGTCCAGGCTCTCTAATGCATTAAGACCTTCAATTTCTAGTAACTGAAATAGTAGTTCTGCATCATTTTCAGCTGTTAAATCTCTCTCTTCTGAAAGCGTTTTCCAGTTGTATATTTCGCAGTTTGCGACCAGCATCCCTTTTCCCTTTAACGGTTGCTCCACATCTCCAACTACCGAATGAAGTATATGACCCATACCTCTAGTTTCTTTCTTTTTTGTGCCTCTATGCTCGAGATGTCGGCCTATTTCCTCAGTTAGTTCAAGAGTTTCTGATCCATAAATGCCGCACATGCTTCTTCTCAAGTTGAGAAATTATATGTATCTCGACTAGAAATAGAAGAAAGGTTTTAATTTCTGAGACTCTCACGTTCATCTAGGTGTTACTAAATGTACGAGACTCTAAAAAGAGAGCTTAAGGATAAGGGAGAAATCATGATTCGTTTTGACTCAGGTGAAGAAAGAGAATTGCACCTGCATAACACAGAATTCTTGGAGGCCCCAATGATTAAAGTGGATGCTGACGATGAAATCCACTGGTTTAATGCCAAGAAGATTGAACGGTATTGGATCCACATGGATTTCTAAAAGCGCTCCGATATTTCTAAAAATTCTTATCTCCTATTTTTTTCTTAATGGCATACTATTTAGATACACATAACCGGAACTACCCAAATAACTCCGATTTAACGCAATTTAATGGTGAAGCTTCTTTCGATTACAAAGTTAGAGGTACTTTAAGAAGTTTCGAACACTATTCTCGTCTAGCAAGACTTCCTGATGTCCACGCCGAATTAGTAGACGAAAATTACCTCGGACTTGAAGCAGAACTCCTGTATGATGAAAAATATTATGATAAAATTGGGAGAGAATTACTCTAAAGAATGAGAAGGCTTGAAATCAGAAAGGCCTTTCTGGCTATTGTCAACTGCTTCATAACTAGGGATTATCTGAGCCATCTCCACACCTACAAACTCCAGACCTCTTTCCTCTAAATAGTCTTGAATTTTTTCAGAGAGCTTAGGAGCCATTAAAATGCCTCTTATATCTCCTTGAAACTCGTCATCTATTTCTTCTACATAGCGCTGGAGTTGAAGGACAGTATTATAGTCAGGATTCCTCTTTACCTCAATAACCACATAGACATTATCTTTGTCTCGGGCAAAAACATCTATGAATCCTGCATCTGTCTCTTTCTCTCGTTCCACAACTTTCAGACCATCCTCTACAATTTCCGGATTTTCCTCTATTGCCTCATGTATATCGACTTCATGACCTGCTATCTTTAACTCTGACTTGTCCACTAACTGATCTACTGTAATAAACGAAATTTCGTCAAAGAAAACTTCGACTACCTCATCAGGATTTCTGCGTAATGCTTTCAAGACTAGGCCTTCTTCTTCAATTTCAACCTTAAATGAGTCAACTTCTGGCTGCCAATTCTTAGGTTGGTAATTCTCAGGCCCATGCACAAGTAATGCAGAGTCTTGCTTTTTCAACAAAATTCTCTCACCCCGATCAAGCTTTGACTTAGCTCTTCCACGATAATTAACTGTACAGAGACCGTTAACCTGAACAGTGTACTCTCTAGATAAGTACTCTTTCAAGAGTTCTGCAGCCTCCTCAAAACTAGGGTTTTGGATAAGTTCCACATTGAGAAATTCACAGTAAAGTTTTTACTCCTAACTAGGAAATCCAATCACAATTTATAGATTCTGGAAAAACAGAGCAGCAGCAATAATTTTTAATCCTATTTGAGATATGCGTAGTTTTACGCCTAATTTGAACGCTATAAAATTTAAAACGAATTTGGTAGTCCTAAGTGTCCTTGTATACGTTAAATTCGGCTAAATTAGAGTTATTTATGATCAATTATCAAGCACACTTTCGGAAACTAATTTCTAGTGAACAGTCTATTTTAAACTTTTCGGCTGTTCTCACCACCTATTTAAAGTTTATCGGAACAGTTCAGATATAACTACTAGCGTTTCTGAGGGCATTAAAAAATGGCAATTGACGTACGTGACCACGAGGCAGTTCCGGACCATGAGAAAATAGATGAAGAAGAAGTTAATGAGGTGCTGGAGAAATTTGATGCTGAGAAGTCTGATCTACCCGAAATAGAACGAACCGACGCAGCACTCAAACAAATGGATGTGGAAGAAGGTGACGTCATCAAAATTGAGCGTAACAGCCCTACAGCTGGTAAAACCACATATTATAGACTGGTAGTCGATAGGTGAAAGAAACTTGGATAAAAAATTCTTGGAGCAGCTGATAGAACAAAACTTGGTAAAACACCAGACCGAATCATACAATAGATTCATAGAAGACCGAATACAAGCTATTCTTAACGAAGTAGGCAGTATTGAACCAGAACTTCCTGACGGAGAAGATCTAGTAATCAAAATCGTTGACATGGATATAAAGAGGCCTAAAATTCACGAAGCAGACGGCTCAGTAAGAAAAATTACTCCAAGAGAAGCTCGAATGCGAGATTTAACCTATTCTTCTGAAATCAAAGTTGAAATGGCACCTATTTTCGAGGGAGTAAAGCAAGAACCTGAAGAAGTAACCATTGGAGAGATTCCAGTCATGGTGGGTAGCGATTTATGCTGGAGTTCTGACTGGGATGAAGAAGAAAAAATTGAAAACGGAGAAGATCCAAAAGATCCTGGAGGATATTTCCTAATAAACGGTTCTGAAAAAACTATTATCTCAATGGAGGAGCTTACAAACAACAAGCCAGTTTTCCTCCAAGATGGCGACGAACAGACGTGTAGAGTTAACTCAGAGAACTCTGGCTATGTACAGCGACACGTACTTACAAGAGATAAAGATATAGTTACCATATCATTCGCAAATGTGAAAAAGACTCCTGCTGTCGCACTTCTAAAAGCGCTAGGATATGAAACAGATAAAGAAATAGTCGAAATAATCGGCGAAGAATATGCATCAGATATTTACTTGAACATCTACGAAGTTGATGCAGCAAATCAGCAAGAGGCATTCGAATATATTGCTAACCGAGCCGGCGTAACTAACGACGTGGAAGAAAGAGTTTCTAGCATACTTGATGATTACCTTCTACCCCACCTCGGACAGGATCCTGAATTTAGAGAAGCCAAGGCAGAATTTCTCGCAAACATGATCAGAAATACTATTGCTCTTGGCAAAGGAGACATAACTGAAGACGATATCGACCACTATGCAAACAAAAGGCTCAATCTTGCCGGCGAACTACTAGAGATGCAGTTCAGATCTGTATTCCTCGGTAAATGGGGGCTAGTAGCAAGAATGAAGTATAACTTCCAAAAATCTGCTAAGCGAGGCCGGCTTCCAAGCCTACAATCTACAGTTGTCTCAGATACTTTGAGCAAACAGATAATGGGTGCTATGGCCACAGGTAACTGGGTCGGTGGACGAACAGGAGTCTGTCAGCAACTTGATAGAAACAATAGAATCAAAACATTATCGCACCAGAGAAACATTGTTTCTCCGCTAAGCAGCGATAGACAACATTTTGAGGCAAGAGACTTACACCCAACTCACTGGGGCAGAATTGATCCTATAAAAACACCGGAAGGTATGAACATTGGACTCAGGACACACTTAGCAATGAGCGCAGATGTATCAACAGGAATGACAGAAATGGAGAAGAACGCATTGAAAATGACATTAGAGCAAGTAGGAATTGAGGTGGAATAAAAATGACAGACGTATTTTTAGACGGAGAAATACTGGGAGAAATCGAAGAACCAGAACAAGTAAGACAAAAACTAATAGAACAGAGAAGAGAAGGACTGATTGATCAAGAAGTTAACGTCTACTATGCTGAAGACAAAGACGAAATCCGGATCAACACCGACTCAGGAAGAATTTTAAGACCTTTGATAGTAATAGAAGAAGGAGAAGCGTCAATAACGGAAGAAGAAATAGAAGAACTAGGAGAAGACCTTGATTTAAAGGAACTAGAAGAAGAAGGGAAAATTGATTATCTAGATGCTGAAGAGGAAGAGAATGCCTACGTGGCTATGAACCGAGAAAACATAACTGAAGAACACACCCATCTAGAAATCGATCCAGAAATTATAAATGGAATTTCAGCATCTCTCGTAGTCTACCCCGAACATAATCGTGGAGACCGTGTAAACTTTGGAGCAAAAATGGTAGGGCAAGGTCTAGGCCTTCCAAGTACAGATTTCCACCAAAAATTCCCTACACGTTCAAACATACTAACTTATGGACAGGATCCAATCGTAACCACGAAAACTTACGATACCTTAGTAGGAAGACATCCTATCGGACAAAATATGGTAGTGGCGCTAGCGTCATTTGATGGATACAATATTGAAGATGCAGTAATTATGAACAAGGCCTCAATTGACAGAGGACTATCAAGAACGACTTACATGAGAACTTATCAAACAGAAGCTCAGCGTTTCTGGGGAGGACAGAAAGATGAGATTGGAATCCCTGATAAAGATGTCAGAGGGTACAGAAGAGAAGAAGTGTACGCTCACCTTGATGAAGATGGTATTGTTAACCCTGAAACGAAGGTAGATTCTGATGATGTGCTTATTGGTAAGACTTCTCCTCCAAAATTCCTTGGTAGCGATGCAGGCGAAGTACAAATGGGATTGGCTGACAGAAGAGAGACTTCTCTAACTGTCAGACATGGAGAAAGAGGAAAAGTCGATAAGGTGATGATTTCAGAGACAGGAGATGGCGATAAACTTCTCAAAATTAAGATGAGAGAGTATCGTATTCCTGAGCTTGGAGACAAGTTTGCAACAAGGCATGGACAAAAGGGAGTGATTGGAATGATTACTCCAGAAGAGAACATGCCATTTACTAGGCAGGGAATTACACCAGATATTATCCTTTCGACTCACGCTGTACCAAGCCGTATGACAGTGTCACAGATAATTGAACTTATGGCGGGTAAAGCCGGAGCAATGAGAGGAGAACCTGTAGACGGGACCGCATACCATAATGAATCTAAAGAAGAAATCAAAGAACAGCTAGAGGAACTAGGATTCAACTCTACAGGAAAAGAAAAGATGTACAATGGAGTAACAGGAGAAGAAATGGAAGCAGAGATCATGATAGGCCCAGCATACTACTTGAAGCTAAGCCACATGGTTGCTGATAAAGTCCACGCTCGTGGACGAGGACCAGTAACTCTTCTAACAAAACAACCGACAGAAGGCCGTTCACAGGAAGGAGGACTAAGACTAGGAGAGATGGAAAAGGATGTCTTCGTAGGACACGGCGCATCACTATTACTCAAGGAAAGATTCGGAGCAGACTCTACAGAAATTGAAGTATGTGCCGAGTGTGGAGAGATAGGTGTATATGACAGAAAAGAGAACAAGAAATACTGTCCAAATTGTGATTCTGAGAATGTAGAAGAATCAGAGGTTCCTCACGCATTCCTATTACTGATGAATGAGCTGAAATCCATGATGATGGATACGAAGGTTGAGTTAGAGGAGTAGAGGTGTCTAAAATGAGCAAGAAAATTAACAAGATAGAATTTGGAATCGTAAGTACAGAAAAACTAGATAACATGGCCGTGAAAGAAATTGACAAGGCCGAAGTATACGATGCAGACGGATACCCAGTAGAAAACGGAGTAATGGACCCTGCATTAGGAGTAATCGACCCAGGAATGACCTGCCAGACATGCGGAGGCCGGATCAGAGAATGTAAAGGACACTTCGGAATGATTACGCTTTCAAGACCTGTAGTTCACGTATTATACGCCAAAAAAATCAGAAACCTGTTAAGATTCACAAATATTAATGAAAACGGCGAGTGCACACTGCTCCTGAAAGATGAAGACAAAGCCCTTAGAAAGTCAAACATGATGAAGGAAGACCCTGAAACAGGGGAAGAAATATCAGATGTTAAACTAAACAAGCCCTACACTTTTGTAGAAAATGGGGAAGAAATCAAGCCAGAAGAAATCAAAGAAAGGTTTGAACAGATTCCTGATGAAATTGCCGCTAAACTAGGAGTAGAAGGATGTAGACCTGAAGATCTTGTACTTGAAAAAATACCTGTTCCTCCTGTAACAATCAGACCTTCAATAACTTTAGAGACTGGAGAAAGGAGTGAAGACGATATAACTCACAAGTTAGTAGATGTAATAAGAATCAACAAGAGACTTCAGAATAACATTGAGATAGAAGCTCCTGAATTCATTATTGATGACTTACATGAACTACTACAGTACCACGTATCGACATTATTCTACAATGATATGAACAGTGTGCCTCCAGCACGACACAGGTCTGGAAGATCGCTGAAATCTTTAATAGAACGAGTCCAAGGTAAACAAGGACGTTTCCGTGAAAATTTAATTGGTAAACGTGTTAACTTCTCTGCTCGTACCGTAATCAGTCCTGATCCAAATATTGGGATTAACGAAGTCGGGGTACCTAAACTTGTAGCCAAAAAACTGACAATCCCGGAAAAAGTAACCGAGAGAAACTACGACAGACTAATGGAGCATGTAGAAAATGGGCCAGACAATCATCCTGGTGCTAACTACGTTTTCCAACCAAACGGAAGCAGAAGAAGGATAACTGAAGAAAACCAAGAAGAACTTAAAGAAGTAATAGAACCCGGAGAAGGATGGATAGTTGAGAGACAAATACAGGATGACGACACAGTCTTATTCAACCGGCAGCCTTCCCTGCACAGAATGTCTATAATGGCACACAAAGTCAAAGTACTGCCATACAGAACATTCAGGCTCAACCTTAACGTCTGCGCACCTTACAACGCAGACTTCGACGGCGATGAGATGAACTTACACGTACCTCAAAGCGAAGAAGCACGAGCAGAAGCAGAAGAATTAATGAAAGTACAAGAACATGTCAAATCTCCAAAGATGGGAGGCCCGATCATTGGAATGCTTCAAGATTATGTATCAGGACTATACCTCTTGACACAAGAAGATAGAGAATTAGACAGAGAAAAAGCATTCAATCTCCTAGCAGAAGCAGGAGAACACTTCTCAGATCTGCCTGAAGGAGACACCGTATCAGGACGAGAACTAGTATCATTATTCATACCTGACGACATCTCTTTGACAATTAATGAAGGCGAAGATCACGAAGTAGTAATAGAAGAAGGAAAACTAGTCAAAGGAGTACTTGATGAAGATGCACTTGGAGACTATGGAGGAGAGATCATCCAACAGCTCAGCATTGAATACGGAAGCGATAAAGTCGCAGAGTTCCTAAACAGAGTATCAAGAGTAGGAGCAATCTTCCTAACAAAGAGAGGATTCAGCATAGGTCTAGACGATCTTGAAGTACCAGAGGAAGCGACTGAACAAATCAAAGAAGTAATTGAGGCCTCCGTAGAGAATACTGAAGAACTTCTCAAAGAATACGAAGAAGGAAAGATGGAGGCTATGACTGGTAAAACTCTTGAAGAATCACGAGAAATTCGTGTTACACGAGAGCTGAATGAAGCCTTCACAGAAATTGGAGAAATCATCAGCAATCACTTCGATGAAGACTCCTCAGCTTACGTCATGGCAGACTCAGGCGCAAGAGGTTCAATGCAGAACGTTACAACAATGGCCGGAATGCTTGGACAGAACAGTGTACGAGACCAGAGAATTGAAAGAGGATACAAGAACCGTACATTAAGCCATTACAAACCTGGAGAAATGAGTCCAGAAGCAAAAGGATTCGTATCTTCAAGTATTCTTGAAGGACTAGAACCACAAGAGATGTTTTTCCACCAGATGGCTCAAAGAAAAGCGCTGATGGATAAGTCACTCAGGACTAAGACCTCTGGATACATGTATAGGCGTATTTCTAACTCTCTCCAAGACTTGAGAGTAGAGTATGATCAAACTGTGCGTAATGCGCAGGGAGAAATCATCCAGTTCCGAGCCGGTGAAGACGGAATTGACCCACAAAAATCCGATAGAGGAAGAATCACAACCACCATCTCAACAAAATAGGTGACTAAAAAATGAGCGAATTACACTGGACAGATAGAGCAGAACAACTACCAGAGCCATACACAGGCCTAAACCTTGATACAGAAACACAAGAGTGGTTAAACGAACGTTACAAAAAGATGCAGTACGAGCCAGGAGAAGCTATCGGTATTGTTGCAGCACAATCAATAGCAGAACCTGCAACCCAGCTTACGATGGAAACGTACCACCAGGCAGGAGGAGCACAAGTATCTCTTACTGCAGGATTACCTCGTCTAATCGAAATTGTAGACGCACGCCGAGAGCCAAAGACTCCGGCAATGAACGTCTACCTAAAAGAAGAATACAACTCTCGAGAAGAAGCTACAAAACTAGCCAGAAAGCTTAGAGAAGTCAAGTTCACAGATCTCGTCACAAAGGATACTATTGATATCATGCAGCTTGAAGTAGAGTACGAACTCAATTCTGCTCTATTAGAAGACTATGACATCGATATGGAAGATGTTAAATCTAGAGTAAAAGATTCTGTAAAGAAGTCTAAACTCAGTATAGATGACAATAGCATAATATTAGAATCCTCCGAAGAAGACTATACCCTTCGAGACCTTAAAGACTTAAAAAACAAGGTTGAGGATGCAAGAATCAAAGGAATTAAGGGAATAGAGCAAGTTGTCATTAATGAAAACGATGGAGAGTGGGAACTTCAGACCGCAGGAACCGCACTTAGAAAGACACTGAAGATAGAAGAAGTAGATGAAAACAGAACAATCTCTAACCACTTATTCGAGGTTAAGAGAGTATTAGGAGTAGAAGCCTTAAGAAACAGAATTATCGTAGAGACAAATCAAACTCTAGGAGCACAAGGAATCAGTATAGACAATAGACACATTATGCTACTAGCTGACATGATGACTAAAACAGGAGGGCTCAAAGGAACAACACGTTATGGAATCGTAGGCGACAAGCACTCCATACTCGCCCGTTCAGTTTTCGAAGAAACCAAGAAACACCTAAGAGAAGGAACACTTGGCGGAGAAGAAGATGAACTTGAAGGAGTAGTAGAAAACATCATCACAGGTCAACCTGTACCTATAGGAACTGGTACCGTAGACCTGAAACCAAGCTTCGAAAAGGAGTAAAACCATATATAAAACCTGAGGCCTCTTTAAAATCTACAGACCTTCTAAAAAGGGAATAAACGATGGTAACAGCAACATACGACACCGAAATGATTAGAACTCTCAACATGTTTGAGTCTCTCACAGATGTAGAGGCAAGAGACTGCCTAATAACCGAAGAAGAAGCTTATTTTGTAGTGCCTGAAGGCAAAGCAGGAATGGCGATAGGTAAGGGCGGAAAAATAGTTCAAAAAGTACAGAACCAGTTAGGAAAAACAGTGAAAATTTATGAGTACAACGACAACATCGGCGCCTTTATCAACAACATCGTACCAGGCGACATAAGAGGAGTAGACATTAACGATAGTGGCGAACAGAAAAAAGTCACTATAAACGTACCTAACAAGAACAAAGGCAAAGTACTCGGACGAGACGGAGAAAGGATCCAGTCAATCCGCAACATACTCAAAAGAACCCATAATGTCGACGAAGTTAAAGTAGAATAAAAAAATTCTCAAAAATTATACAAGTCTAAGGCCTTGAAACTGATTCATGGCCACAAGACTATGTCCTCGCTGCAGCTCAGAAAATATTGAACCTGAAGTAGCAGACTTCTCAGGCTTTCTACACGGCAGTATAAACAAGTGGAACTGCCAAGACTGCAATTACATAGGTCTAGCGCCTGAAAAAACATCTGAAGAAAATGAAAATTCTCCCAGCCCAGAAAAAGAGGGAAATAGCGAGGAATTAACTTTTACAAATTACCTCATTATCTTATTAGTAGCCTTGTTAGTAGGTCTGCTAATGTTATCCCTATTTTAACCGTAGACCGGGTATAAAAAGTTTAGTTTTGATGAATTGGGTATGGGAATGTACGGCGCACGCAAGATGAAGAAGAAAAGGCAGCAGTACAGGTGGAGTGATAAAAACTATAAAAGAAGAATGCTCAACCTGAAAGAAAAAGCTGACCCATTAGGAGGAAGTCCTCAAGGAAGAGGCATTGTATTAGACAAACGTATTATTGAGGCAAAACAGCCAAACTCTGCACTGAGAAAGTGTGTGCGTGTACAACTACTGAAAAACGGTAAACAGCTCACAGCATTCGTACCCGGAGATGGAGCAATTGAATACATTGACGAACACGATGAAGTACTAATTGAAGGAATCGGCGGAGCAGACTCCGGGCCTAAAGGAGATATTCCAACAGTACGTTACCAAGTAATTCAGGTAAACGGAATTTCTCTAAAAGAACTCGTAAGAGGACGACAAGAGAAACCAACACGGTGATAATAAAAAATGAGTGAAGCAGCGACAATTGAGATAGAAGATGAAATATTGACCTTTGGAAGATGGGATGCCACAGAAGCAGAAATCAACGATAACGGATTACTAAGATATATCAGCACCGAAAACATAATGGAGCCCCGCAGCAAAGGTAGACACACTGACAAACAGTTCTATAAGGCAGAAGTACCTATCGTAGAAAGACTCCTGAACCGCATGTATGTTGCAGGCCACAGAGGAAAGAAACACAAAATTACCTCTGGTAAAAATACTGGCCAAAGACAGAAGCTATGGAATATAATTGAAGACACATTTGAAAAAATAGAAGGCGAAACAGATGAGAACCCAGTTCAAGTACTCATAGATGCAATCGAAAACTCTGCGCCTGTAGAAGAAGTAGTCACATATCAAAGAGGAGGAGCAAGAGCCCGAAAAGCTGTAATAGTAGCCCCACAGAGAAGAGTAGATCTCGCATTGAGATTACTTGTACAAGGAGCCTATGAGAATAGACTAGCTTCAAGTAAGGATGCAGTAGATGCACTTGCTGAAGAACTAATAGGCGCACACAATAATGACAACAACATCCGTGCAGTAATGACCCGAGAACGGATGGAGAGAGAAGCAGAAGGCGCACGATAAGAGACCCTCGTCTTCTCTTTCTTAAAAACTTTTTCTATTTCCTAAATTACTTTTCAGAGATAGAGGCCTCTATATCCTTTTTAAAACTTGTAAAGAATTTCCGGTTATTGAAACGGTGAAAAACTGAATATGGCCAAAGAGCTTGACGCAATTAAAGAAGTGATTAACGACCCGGAGCATATCCGGAACATCGCTATCGCAGCACACATTGACCACGGAAAAACAACACTTACAGACAATCTCCTTGCTCGTGCAGGTATGATATCCGAGAAACTTGCAGGAGACCAAAGATTCATGGACTTCGATGACCAAGAAGCAGAAAGAGGAATCACAATCTATTCTGCAAACGTATCGATGGTTCACGAACTTAATGGACAGGACTACCTGATTAACCTTATCGACACACCAGGGCACGTTGACTTCGGAGGAGACGTTACCCGGGCAATGCGTGCAGTTGATGGAGTAGTAGTACTTGTGGACGCAGTCGATGGAGTAATGCCTCAAACAGAGACCGTCATGAAACAAGCCTTAAACGAAGGAGTCAAGCCTGTACTTTTCATCAACAAAGTAGACCGACTAATAGAAGAAATGCAGTTAACACCTGAAGAAATGCAAGAAAGATTCATAGATATCATCAGAGAAGCAAACACTGCATTAAGAAAATACGCTGAAGAAGATTTAGCCGACGAATGGCAGATGAAAGTAGACAATGGAACAGTTGCTTTCGGATCAGGTCTGAAGAACTGGGCAATCTCTGTACCATACATGGCAGAAACCGGAATAACTTTTGGAGATATAATTGACAAAGTAAACGACGGCGACCATGAAGGTCTAAGAGAAGATGCACCAATTGAAGAAGTAGTTCTCGACATGGTAGTAGAACATTTAGTTAACCCTCAAGAAGCCGCACAGAGAAGAATTTCTAAGGTATGGCCTGGAGAAGTAGACAGCGACATAGGACAATCAATGATGAAACACACCCAGGATGGACCTCTTGTAGGAGTAGTCACAAACGTTGAAGATGATGAACATGCAGGAACAATTGCAACAGCAAGACTATTCTCTGGAACAGTAGAAGAAGGAGATCAATTATATGGTATTGGATCAAAGAAGACTGAAAGAGCTCAACAAGTAGGAATTTATTCAGGACCTAGAAAGCTGACAGTCGATGAAGTACCCTGTGGAAACATTGCAGCACTAACCGGTCCAGACTTTACAACCGGAGAAACTTTTATTCGAGAAGGCGAAGATGAGATTCAGCCATTCGAACAAATCGAACACGTATTCGAACCTGTTGTAACTAAATCTATTGAACCAAAACGAACATCAGACCTACCAAAACTCATTGAAGCTCTACGTAAACGTGCAAAAGAAGATAACACAATCAAGATCCAGATTGACGAAGAAACAGGAGAGACACTAGTATCAGGACTCGGAGAACTACACATTGAAGCAAAAGTTGAAAGATTCCTAGATGAAAAAGGAATTGACATCAACGTATCCGAACCGATTGTAGTATTCAGAGAAGGAATCGAAAAAGTCTCCCCAGAAGTAACAGGTAAATCGCCTAACCGCCACAACCAGTTACAAATCACTGTGGAGCCTATTCCTGAATCAGTAAGAAAGTTCTTGAAAGAAGAATACAAAGAACTCAAAATGCAGTCCAGCGATGATACAGAAGTCAGAGATGCGCTTGTAGAATCCGGGATGGATAAAGACGAAGCAGATAACATCATGGAAGTCTACGAAGAAAACATGTTTATCAATGCCTCAAGAGGTATCAAAAGCCTAAGAGAAATTCAAGAATACCTGATTGATGCATTCCAAGAATTCTGTGATGAAGATCCGCTGGCGAACGAGCCTGTAATAGGCCTAAAAGTTAAACTTCACGATGCAAAACTGCACGAAGACGCAATCCACAGAGGACCAGCACAAATGATTCCTGCAACAAAGAATGCGCTGAAAAGAGGTTTCCTTCAAGCACAACCTCAGCTAATCGAGCCAAAACAAGAGCTCAGAATTGACACACCGAGTGAAACTATGGGAGAAGCAATGACCGAAGTTTCCAACCGTAGAGGCGATGTCATGGACATGGAAGAAGAAGGCGGAAGCAGTGTGATATTCTGTAAACTTCCTGTAGAGGAATTGTTTGGATTTGAAGCAGATCTAAAATCTGCAACAAACGGAAAAGGATTCTTCTCACTGATAGACATAGTCTTTGAACCTCTAATGATGGATCTACAAGACGAAAAGATTCTTGAAATCCGTGAAAGAAAAGGAATGAAGGAAGAACTCCCAACACTGGAAGAGTAATCAAAATGAACCTAGCTTACTTTAAGCCAAGTAAGACGAACATCGTCTTATCTCTTTCATTTTTCGGGATTTTCATCGGCATAACTATAGTTGCTTTAATAACAGAACTCGGAATCTATGGGCAACTCCACGACATCGAAGAGAACTTAGCTGCAGACATGATATACCTAGTAGCTATATTAGCTAGCGTATACCTCCAAGCAGTCTTTGCTAACTGGTATACAGACGAGTAAAATCTTCGATAATGTAACGTGGGGATTCTGAAAACAGAGTCCCCCGCCTCATTCATCATCTTTCTCTGTTCTCAACTCCAATTTAGGAAGGCCTTTATAGACACTAACAATATAAACTAGTTTTTTAGAAAACTGCTCCTTTTTAAAGGTTTAAGGAGTAAGTCCTACTTATACGCTTTAAAGGTGAATAATAAAAATGGCAGATAATCCACACATTAATCTCGTGTTCATTGGACACGTAGATCACGGAAAGTCAACAACAATCGGTAGACTACTTTGGGATACTGAAAACCTTCCAAAAGAAGAGATGCGTAAGCTAGAGGAAGCTGCAGAAGAAGCAGGTAAAGAATCCTTCAACTTCGCGTTCGCAATGGACTCTCTTGAAGAAGAAAGAGAAAGAGGAGTTACAATCGATCTTGCACATCAAAAGTTTGATACAGATAAATACAACTTTACAATCATCGATGCTCCTGGACACAGAGACTTCATTAAGAACATGATTACAGGAGCTTCTCAGGCAGACGCAGGAGTTCTAGTAGTTGCTGCAGATGACGGTATCCAGCCACAGACAAAAGAACACGCATACTTAGCAAAAACTCTGGGAATCGATCAGCTAGTAGTCGCAGTTAACAAAATGGACTTAGCTGACTACGGAGAAGATGGATACAACTCAGTAAAAGAAGAAGTATCACAACTGATCCAAGGAGTAGGATACAACCCAGACAACATTCATTTTGTACCAATCTCATCATTTGAAGGAGAAAATATCACAGAAAACACAGAAATGGACTGGTACGATGGACCAGCACTAGTTGACGCACTAGACGACTTTGAAGAACCTGAAAAGGCAATTGACCTTCCTCTAAGAGTTCCAATTCAGGATGTATACAGCATCTCAGGAATCGGAGCAGTCACAGTAGGAAGAGTAGAAACAGGAGAAATTAACCCTGGTGATGATATCACATTCGAACCTGCTGGCGTAGGTGGAGAAGTAAAAACAATCGAAATGCACCACGAAGAAGTAGACGCAGCAGAACCAGGAGACAACATCGGATGGAACACTAGAGGAGTAGGAAAAGATGATGTCAAGAAAGGAGACGTAGCAGGAACATCTGATAACCCTCCAACAGTTGCAGAAAGCTTCGAAGCACAAGTAATTGTCCTAAACCATCCAAATGTCATCTCAGAAGGGTACACTCCAGTATTCCACGTTAACACAGCACAAGTCAGCTGTACATTTACAGATCTCAAGAAGACAATGAACCCTCAAACAGGAGAGACAATTGAAGAAGACCCAGACTACATCAAACAGGGACAAGCAGCAGTTGTAGAAATCACACCGCAACAACCGCTTGTAATTGAGGAAAACGATGACATCCCACAGCTAGCAAGATTCGCAATCAGAGACATGGGACAGACAGTAGGAGCAGGACAAGCTCTAAGCGTCAAAGAGAAGCAGTAAACCACTGCTCTCAAAAATCTCTTTCTTTACATATCACATTTCTCTTTCTCTTTTCTATAATCGTCATCAAATATTACTATCCGGCCTATGTAGTACAAAGATGTAGATAAGAACAAAATTCAAAGGCCCTGAATTCCTTTATAAGAGTTAATATCACGATTATTTTCTATGCAGAAAGCGCGTGTAAAACTCAGAAGTACAGAACAAGAAAAAGTAGACAATTTAGCAGAAGAAATACTTGAAATAGGAAAAGAGTACAACGCCAACGTATCAGGACCAGTTCCTCTACCAACAAAAAACATGAAGATAACAACACGTAAAGCCCCAGATGGAGAAGGAGCATCTACAATTGAAAGATACGAAATGCATGTACACAAAAGACTTATAGACATTAAAGACAGTGAAAGAGCGCTAAGACAAGTCATGAGAGTACACGTACCTGAAGGCTTAGATATTGAAATTGAATTAATGGAGTAATTTCTAAGCCTCTAAATCAGTTCTAATTTAAAGTTTCTAAAATTCATTATTTTCTAAGAGGAATAATTTCAAAGTCATTAAACCAACGTCTCCGTTTATAAGTTAGACATAATCAGTCATGCCGGAGTGACTGAGCGGCTAAAGGTGCCAGCCTGGAAAGCTGGTGGGCCATTGCGCGCCCTCCTGGGTTCGAATCCCAGCTCCGGCGACTTTTACTAGTTTTCTTTCACAAGGAGATCTCTTCTGAGATAGAACTCTTCTCTTGCTCTAAGGTTTAGGTAACTTGTAAATGCATAAAGAATTATTACCGCTGTTATACCAATATACGTCGCTATACTTTGAAGGATTCTCAACTGTTCTAGCCCCATAGATGCTGCGACAGAAGATATAAGACCTGCATAAAATAGGATTCTCAACGTAACTTCTACTCGTTTGGTATATCTGTACTTATCAAATGCCCTTTTGTATTGTATGTACTCTTTTGAACGAGGTTCCTCTCCTAGCGAGTTCAAAAGCTCATTGTGAGACTTTCCTATTGGGGTGAACCACCACAGCTTTCTTCTAAAGCTGTTCACATGGCTTCTAATTTTTAGAATATTTGGCGGCAACATAAGTATAATAATATTGGAACAGAACTTAAAGCCTAAACAGAGACAACTTCTGTGCTATTAACTGGATAAAACTAATTTGACTACAATAATTCTACACCTCGTTCCTCCTAGAGCGTATTGCAACATTTTAAAAGAGTCCAGCGCTAATTTCCACTTGTTATGAAAACAGAGCTTGTGCTATTCGCACTAGTCGTCGGTATTATTGCGACTTCAGGATGTCTTGATGGACAAGAAGCTCCTGATGTACCGGAAGATGACTTTGAAGAACCTGAAGCTCCTGAAGAAGGAGAAGAAGGAGATGTAGACGAAGAAACACTTCCTGATGAAGGCGTAGAAGACGGCGAAGACGACGAAGCACTACCTGAATAATCACGTTTTTACATTTACTTTTTTATTTTTCTAATGCAAGAAGAATCTGTCTTACATAAAATTCTTCCTTATAGAGCTGTAAGAAGTAGTAAGATACTCCATACATAACTAAAAGTATTGAAACTCCTATATACGACGCAATAACCGCTATATACTCAGCACTCTCAAACCCTACTGTAGCAGCTATAGAAGTAATAACTCCAGCATAGAAAAAAATCTTCACCAAGTTATGTACAGTCCGGCTAAACCTATACCTAGCTAAAGCTTTTTCATATTCTTGCAATACCTGCGCATCCATCTCTTGAAGCGAGGCTTTCAGCTGCTTATCCGCCCTCCCTACAGGCGTTAACCTGAAAATCCAGTCTCGAATATTTTTCACATCTAACTAGTTCTCCCTCACAGCTTAAAAGGATCGATTCAAACCGTTTAGATATGGAAGTTCAAAACAACATAATCATGTTATCTTGTTTAGTCTTAGGTCTTATAGCTGGAGGAGTACTTACATACAGCGAATTAAGTTCCGATATATATGAACTAGAACAGCAAGTTGAGGAAATTCAGGGACAGGAAAGAGTGATATATGTAAACGACACTGGGCTAGGGCTTGCAAGCTTATTCAGACAAGTAGAAGGCTCAGTAGTTTATGTAGATACTGAAGAAGCTCAAGGCTCCGGATTCATATATGATGAAGATGGACACATAATAACTAATGAACACGTAGTCCGTGATAGAGAAACAGTAGATGTCTACTTTAGTGATGGCGAAGGTTATCGCGCAGATGTAGTCGGTCTAGACCCACACACTGATCTTGCAGTACTCAGAGTTGATCGAGAGGGCTTGGATCCTCTCGAGTTTGCTGACTCTGAAGATGTAGAAGTAGGAGAGACATCAGTAGCAATAGGCAACCCTTTTGGTTTAGAAAGCTCTATAACTCAAGGAATAGTATCTCAAAAAGGACGTAGCATTACTGTTGAAGGAGGATTTTCTATAAGAAACGTTATTCAAACAGACGCATCTATTAATCCAGGTAACAGCGGCGGCCCATTAATGAATAAAGAAGGAGAAGTAATAGGCGTTAACACTGCTATAGAGACAGATACAGGAACTTTTTCAGGGATAGGCTTTGCCGTACCTTCTAACACTGTCAATAGAGTAGTTCCTGACATGATAGATGAAGGCCAGTATGATCACCCATGGATAGGTGTACAAGGCGTAGATGTGAGTCCTGAAATAGCAGAAGAAATGAATCTTGAAAATCGAAGCGGCTTTCTAGTACTAGAAGTCTCCGAAAACAGTCCTGCTGACGAATCTGGTCTTCGAGCCTCAGAAGAAACAGCAGAAATAGAAGAGGAAGAAATGCTTGTAGGGGGCGACGTAATCACAGGAATAAATGGAGAAAATACAAGAGGCATAGATGATATACTCGAATACTTAGCACTCAACACTGATGTAGGCGACGAAATAGAATTAGAAGCTATTAGAGA